>Ga0326732_1000027_pt1 | contig 34815 bp, 28 predicted proteins | sample MHFSIPfraction_4_FD_207644 | JGI IMG/M metagenome (GOLD analysis project Ga0326732, IMG submission 207644) | Lab enriched peat soil microbial communities from Michigan Hollow, Ithaca, NY, United States - MHF12FN SIP fraction | ecosystem: Environmental > Terrestrial > Soil > Wetlands > Peat...
ACGAGCCCGTTGTCCTTCATCACCTTGAAGACGTCGGCCTCCAGCTCATCCGTTTTCGTGAGGAGACCTTCCGTGGCCTTGAGGACGGCTTTTTCCATCGGCTCGCGGTAGGGCTCCGGGATGCGCTTCCAGGTCGACTCGTTGAGAACGAACCAGCCGATCATCAGGGAGGCCGGCAGGTTCAACATGTGCGGGACCAGGGCGAAGAACTGGGCCGATGCGGCGATGAGCGGCGGAAAATAGATGGCCGAGACCATGCCGCTCTGAAGGGCCATCATCGTGTCCTTGATATCGATCGGAATGACCCGATAGCCCATGGCCTTGAAGGCCTCCTCCAGCCGCGGCTCGCCGCTGACGAGGGAGATCCGGAACTTCTTGAAGTCCTCCGGGTAGATGAATTTTTCCTTGGCGAAGAAATAGATCCAGCCGGCCAGCACCCGCTGGACGACTTTGAGCCCCCTGTCTTCGATCGGCTTCATGAACGCGGGCTCCATCTGGGCCAGGAGAAACTCGAATTCTTCCCGCGAGTTGAGGAGAAAGGGGATGTTGAGGACATAGAGGTTGGGATTGAGCCTGGTCATGCCGATGTTGGTGACGACCGCGCCGTCCAGGGTCCCGAACCGCATCATGCGCAGCATCTCGGGCTCGCTGCCGGCGACGCCGCCGGGAAAGATCTTGAGGTCGACGGTCCCCTGCGAGATCTTGAACCACTCGACGGCGATCTCGTTCAGGGCGACGTCCCAAGGCGAGCGGGCGGGCACGATGGAGCCGACCTTGATCACCATCGCCGGGAGGCTGGCGCCGGAGAGGACAAGCGCGAGGATCACAGGGATCAGACGCCGGCTCAGGTTCATCGGACCCTCCCCTCTCTTGCGGCCGCCTTCGACCCCTTCGCCCAAAGGGAAATGTCTCGAGTTCCGACGGGGTCCCCTTTCGAGTGAACCCAGGATAGCAATCGATCGATGGAAAGTCAACCGCGGGCCGGGCTTGCAAAATACGCCCTCCGGATGGTACTTTCACCAGGGGGAGATCAGGCCGGATTGAAAGAGAGCAACCGCCGGTTCATCTTCTTCGTCAATCCCCGCGCGCGTTTCGGCAGGGCCGAAAAACGGTTCGCGGGCCTCTGGAGCCGATTCCCCAAGCCGGCTCTCAGGGCGGAGACGATCGTCATCCGTTCGCGCGAGGACATGCGCCGCCCCCTTGCCTCTCTTTCCCCCGGCACGGTCCCCGTGGCCTGCGGAGGGGACGGGACGGTCCAGGCCCTGGCCCGTGCGCTCTTCGAATCCGGGCTTCTCCATCGAGAGATGGGGGTTCTCCCCCTCGGCTATGGAAACGCATTCGCCTGCGCGCTCGGCATTCGTTCGGAAATGAAGGCCGTCCGGACCCTTCTCGACGGCGAGGTCCGCCGCCTGGATATCATGACCACCGATCACCCCCAAGCGCCGGTCGTCCTGGTCTCGCTCAGCGTCGGGTTCGAATCCCTCTTCCTCGCCCGATTCGCGCGGCTTCGAGCGCTGCCCCGGCCGGCCGGAGCCATACTGAGTCTTCTCGCCAGCGCCCGGGGATCCTACTGCGGTATCGTGATGCGGCTCCACCGAAAAACCATCCTTGACCACTGCGGGTCCGTCTACAATGCGGGCCTTTATAACATGCCCAGCTACGCGTTCGATTGGCGGCTGCCGCCGGAAAAGGACCCCGAGGACGGACGGGCGGAGGCGGTCATCGCCCGGACGGCGTTCGTCTACTGGAAGATGCTCCTTGGGGCCTTTCTGGGAAGACGGCGCGAAGCGCCGAAGCGACTCGTCTGTCAGTCGTGGCAGGAAGCCTGCCTGGAATCCCCGTGGCCTCTTCAGGCCGATGGCGAATCCATCTCCCCCGGCGCCTTCGCCATCGCTTTGCGGCCAGGCTCCTTGTCTGTCCTCGCCCCCCCGAGACCTCCTCCAACGGTCTGATCCGGTCTCACTCTGCGCCGGGCGGGACGGGATGACGCAGGTCGGCAGCGAATCCCACGAGCTCGTTGGGATCGCCGGGATCGCCATAGGGCCGCTCGTCCAGGCGCCGGACCTCTCGCCGGTAGACAAGGTTGGCGGCCAGATAAAGGGGGAACCGCCAAAGAGAAGAACGGACGGACGGCGTCTTCAGGGCCCGCGTCAATATGCCCGGAAGACCGTAGAAGCGGGACCGGATCCTATGGGCGCCTTGCCTCAGCTCTTCAGATGTCATGCCGAGGGGCTCGAAGACCGGCTTGCAGAATCGGGTGGCCGGGTCAAGCCACCAGGGATCGCCGATCAGACGGCCCTGGTCGAGGAGCCGCTGATAGACACCGGTCCCAGGGAGGGGCATCAGCAGGTTGAAGGCCGCGAGAAAGAGACGGGATCTCTCGGCGAATTCGAGGCAGGCGTCGATGATCCCGGGCGAATCCTCATCGTAGCCCAATACGAACGTCCCGTAGACGAGGATTCCCTCGCCGTCGAGCCGCCGCACCGCGTCCTCGTATTGCGACCGGCCGCGGTGCCAGCCCTTGTTCATCCGGGTCAAAGTGTCCTGGGCCAAGGATTCGAATCCGATGAGGACCGAGAAGCAGCCCGCCTGGGCCATCCGGCGGACCAGCTCGGGATCAGAGGCGATATCGAGGCTCGCCTGGCAAGTCCAACGGACGCGGAGCGGCGTCAGGGCTGCCAGCAGCTCGCGAAACGCGTCATGTCCGGCATAAAGGTTATCGTCCACAAAAAAGATATGGGCCCGGCCCAAGCCGCCCACCTCGTCGGCCACCTCTCCGACCGGCCGGTGCGTCCATCTCTTTTCAAAGAACCGGGGGATGACGCAAAAATCGCAATCGTAAAGGCAGCCGCGGCCGAACTGGACCAGCCTGATGGGCTGGTAGCGCTTGCCGGCGAAGATCGTGCGGTCGTAGCGCAGGCCTTCCAGCGAGAGGCAGGGTTCACGATAAACGCGTTGGGGCCGGCCGGTCCGGAAATCCTCCACCACCCGGGGCCAGACCCTCTCGGCTTCCCCGATGATGATGGCATCGGCGAAGCGGAGGGCTTCCTGGGGAAAGAGCGTCGGCTGATATCCGCCCAGGACGACGGGAACGCCCCTCCGGTGGTACTGAGCCGCCAGCTGATAGGCGCGCCGGGCGGTCATCGTGCTCACGGAAATGGCCGCGAGGTCGGTCGGCTCCTCGACCGGGATCGGTCGCAGGCACTCATCGAAGAGGACGCGCTCGACTCCGGCAGGGGTCGCTCCGGCCAAGGCCGCGAACGTGAGGGGCTCGAAACGACCCCTGGTCCGCTCGCCGGTCATGCTGGGGTTGATGAACGAGATCTTCATGTTTTTCCGGCCAGCCGCCTGTCCTCCTCCTTGATCTTCCAGGAGACGGTGCCGAAGGCTCCCGCGAGCAACAGCAGAGACGGGACATTCTGCACGATGAGCGCCTGAGCGCAGATCGCCAGGGTTGTCCCGACGTAGATGGGGTGGCGGACGAGATGATAGAGGCCGCCGTTGAACCTGGCGCTTTTTCCGGGACCGGCGCCGGCCGCCCGGGGCCAAATGCCTATGCCCCAACTGTCGGCAAGCTGGAGACGGGCCCATACGGCCAGGGCCTGGCCGAAGAAAAATATCGCGATGCCGGCATAGGCGACGGCCCGCCCATACCGGAAAAGGCGGCCGGGCGGCAGGACGAGGGCGACAAGGGCGAGCGTCATCATCCCGGCGCGGAGGGCGATCTCGCGGACGTATTCGCCCGGCGCCGCCGCGTCCCTCCCGGCGCCCCGCAGCGCCCTTGTCCAGAACAAAGCGTGTCCCAGCCATCCCAAGCCCAGGAGCAGCGTTTGTCCTTCCATGCTCGTGTCACGTCGCTCGAACGGGATCCCGGCGTCGCGACTCTCCGCCGCGTCGGTGCCCACCCTTGCTCGACTCAATCTATCAAAATCCGGTCTCGGATCGCAAGACGATCGGGTCTCGAGCGACGCCCAGGCCCGGGGCAAGGATGCCGAAGCTTATCTTGCCAGGGGGGCTCAATTCGCTTAGGATAGACCCGAAGGACGGGCCGGTCGCTCCTGAACGTCGGCCCGGCCGGCGTCCTCAGGACCGGCCAAGGACGTCGGGTCCGCGCGGCAAGGGGTCGTTGATGAGGGTTCTCTTGATCAATCCGGGAGTGTATGACCCCGGCAGGCGTTTGATCAAGCAGAAGAGGATCTGGCTGCCGGCGCTCACGCTGCCTCACCTTGCGGCCCTGACCCCCGCCGATATCGACGTCGAGATCATCGATGAGATCACCGACGATATCCCGCCCGACGGAAATTGGGACCTGGTGGGCCTGAGCTCGATGGGGACCGGCATCGTCAGGGCTTGGGAAATCGGGGATTACTATCGGGCCCGGGGCAAGCGAGTCGTGATCGGTGGGATCGCGGCGACGCTGGGAGGCGCTGAAAAGAGCCTGGCCCATGCCGACGCCGTCGTCCTCGGCGAAGCCGAGAATGTCTGGGAGGACGTCCTCCGCGACGCGGGCCGGGGCCGGCTTCATCCTGTCTATGCGGGACCGCCCGCCGACCTGGCCGGACTGCCGGTGCCGCGCTACGACCTCTTTTCCAGGGGCAAGATCGGTTTCTGGCTTCCCCTGCTGACCAGCCGGGGGTGCCTGAACCGGTGCCGGTTCTGCTCCGTCGCCAGCGTCCATAAGGGCACTTTTCGCGTCCGGCCTTTGAGCGAGATCGCCCGCGATATCGAGGCCATCAAGAAGCTCGGCTTCCGCAAGGTCGCTGTCGTCGACGACAGCGTCGGGTGCGACCTCGAGTTCCTCAAGGGGCTCTGCAGGACGATCACCCCCTTTAAGATCCAATGGATGAGCCAATGCACCTTGAGTGTCGCCCGGCGCCCCGACATCCTGGCCCTCCTGGCCGAGAGCGGATGCTGCATGCTGAGCATCGGCCTCGAATCGCTGGACCCGGACAACCTGCGCTCGATCGGCAAAGGCTTCAACAGGGCGGAAGCCTACGCCGAGGATATCCGCCGGATCAGGAGCTACGGGATCGATGTCAGCACCGAGATGATGCTCGGCCTCGACGGGGACCGCGAGGACGTGTTCGAGGCCTTTTACAGGTTCATCATGCAGACGTCCATTGCCGTGCCGCGGATCTTTATCGTGACCCCGATCCCGGGAACCCCCCTGTACGACGAGTGGAGCTCGGAGGGCCGGATCTACGATCATGACATCGTCCATTATTCCGGCTCCCGGTTGGTCTTCACTCCCAAGGCCATGTCGGCCGAAAAATTGGAGATGAACTATTGGCAGCTCTATCGGCGGCTGTTCACCGTCCCCGCCATTTTCCGGAGATTCCTCGGAAGCCGGCCGACGCGGGGCGCCCTCGCCAACCTGTTCTTCCTGGCCGGCAATTTTCATTACCGCCGTCATATCCGCCGTCATATCCCCCCGGGGATCGTTTAGATGGAGAGGGCCGCTGTCTTCGAAGTCCGTAGCCGGAAAGACAAGGCAGCCTTCCTCCATTTGCCGTGGGAGATCCATCGCGGCGATCGGTTTTGGGTACCGCCCCTGCGGGCGGGCCTCAGGGCCAAGATCGATCCTCGGAAGAACCCGTTTTTCGAGTACGGAGAAGTTCGGCTGTTTGGCGTCAGGCGAGACCGCCAGGGACTGATCGCCCGGGCGGCCGCCGTTCACAACCCCCGACACAATGACAAGCATCGCGACCGGACCGGCTTCTTTGGGCTCTTTGAAAGCCGCAATGATCCGGATGCCGTCCGCGAGCTTTTTACGGCGATCGGAGAGGCCCTGAGAGGCTGGGGATGTGACCGGATGGTCGGGCCGGTCAATTTCACGACCAACGAAGAAAGCGGCGTCCTCATCGAAGGGTTTGAGGCCCGTCCCGCCTTCATGACCAGCTACAACCCGCCCTATTATGACGCCCTTCTCGCCGGCTGCGGCTTCCAGAAGGAGATCGACCTGCTGAGCTACGACTGGTCTGCGGACCACCCTTACCCCGAACGGTTCCGCTCCGTCGTCGAGAAGCTGAAGGCCCGGAGCGGCGTCCGGATCCGCCCCGTCGACCGCCAGATCCTCGGGAACGAGATGCGGAGCATCCAAGCCGTCTATAATGCCGCTTTTAACGACGTCTGGGGTTTCGTGCCTATGACCGCCGCCGAAATCGACGACATGGGCAAGGGCTTCAAGATGATCGCGGATGACGATCTCATTCTTCTCGCCGAAAGCGGCGGCCGGCTGGTCGGTTTCTGTCTGACCCTCCCCGACATCAACGACATCCTCAAGGATCTGAACGGCCGCCTGCTGCCCTTCGGGTTCCTCAGGCTCGTCCTGCGGAGAAGGCGCCTGGGCGTGGCCCGGATCATGGTCCTGGGCGTCCTTCCCGCCTTCCGTGACAAGGGCGTCGCCGCCCTTCTCATCGAACACCTGGCCCGAACGGGGGAGAAGAAAGGCTACCGCCATGGAGAATTGTCGGTGGTCATCGAGTCCAATTATCGAATGACCCGGCTTCTCGATTCCCTCGGCTTCAAGGTCACCAAGAGATACCGGCTCTACGGGGCCGGCATCCCGGAAGGGCCGCCGGGTGCGGCACCCTAGGAGACCGATGCGAGTCCTCCTTGTCCGGCCCGATCCTCCTCCGTATACCATCGGACTCAAGGACCTGATGATCTGTGAACCCCTCGAGCTCGAGTATGTCGCTGCCGGGATCGTCGGCCACGAGGTGGAGATCTTCGACCTGATCCTGGAGAAGGACCTGGCCGGGAAGCTCCGCTCGTTCAAGCCGGACATCGTGGGGACAAGCTCCTACATCACCGGCGTCAACAGGGTCAAGGCCATTTGCCGGGCGGCGAAAGCCTCGAACCCGGGGACGGTGACCATTGTGGGAGGCGTCCAGGCCACGCAGGTCCCGGAGGATTTCCGGGACCCCAGCATCGATATGATCGTCCGGGGAGAAGGCGTCCGGACCATTTCCCGGCTCATGGAGCATCTGGAGCGGGGGACCAGCTGCGAGGATGTTCCGAACCTGGCTTTCCCGGACCAAGGGGGATTTCGTTTCTCCCCGGCCGCGGCGCTCGATGTCGATGTCGACCGCCTCCCCTTGCCGCGGCGCGATCTCGTCGCGCGGTTCCAGAAGGATTATTACTATCTGTTCCACCGGCCCGTCAGCATCATGAAAACAACGTTCGGCTGCCCCTACCGGTGCACGTTCTGCTTCTGCTGGCCCCTCACGGGAGGGCGGGTCTTCAGGCGATCGCCGGCGTCGATCGCGGACGAGCTCGAGGTCATCCCCTCCAAGGACGTTTACATCGTGGACGATACCTTCTTCTTCGATCCCGGGCATCTCCGGGCCCTCCACGCCGAGATCACCCGGCGAGGGATCGATAAAAGGTATCTCGTCTATGCCCAGGCCGATTTCGTCGCCCGGAACCCCGACATCATCAGGGACTGGGCCGCGATCGGCCTCATCGCCTGCATCGTCGGATTGGAAACGCCTTTCGATCACGAGCTGCTGAACTACCGCAAACAGGCCACCGCGGCCGTCAACACGGAGGCCATCCGCGTCCTGAGGAGCAACAGGGTCGACGTCTATGGCTCGTTCATCGTCGACCCGGGTTGGATCAAGGGAGATTTCGCCCAGCTCGAAGATTATGTTCGGAAAACGGGGCTCTATTACATCGTGATCCAGCCGCTGACCCCGCTGCCGGGGACGGAGATCTTCGACACCTACCGGGACCGCTTGGTGATCCCCCGGGACCACTACGAGCTCTGGGACATGCAGCACGCCGTCCTCCCGACGGCTCTCCCTCCCCGGACGTTCTATCGCAAGATCCTTAAGATCTATCTTCGTCAATGCGCCAATCCCTGGAGGGCGCACGTCCTGGACCTCCGAACGGCTCCGCCCGTCCTCTCCCGAAGGTACCTCCGCCTCCTTGCCGGCGGCATCCGGGTCTTGAGGGCGTTGGGAAAGGCGCACCGCCATCCCCGCCTCCTGGCGGGACAAAGGACGGAGCGATGATCCGCGTCGTCCGGCTGAGATCGATCCTCGAGACCGCTGAAACGGAATGGGACTCTATCGTTCCGGACAGCGCCTTTTTTCATTCTCATCGCTTCATCAGATCCATCGAGGAGGCGCACGTCCAGGAGGCCGACTTCTGGCTGCTCCTCTTCTATGACGGTCAGAGGCTCGTCGGCAGCGCGGCTCTATCGGCCTTTCGGGTCCCGTTGGATCTCTTCACCGGGAAGGCGGGCCAGGCCTTGATCGGATTTCTGAGAAGGATAATCCCGGCCTTCCTCAAAGTCCCCATCCTGTTCTGCGGGCTCCCTCTCTCGATCGGGAAGCATAATCTCCTCATCGCCGACCCGGCGCTGTCCGGGGACATCCTCCACGCTCTCCATCGGGAAATGGACGACATCTCCCGGGCCCGGAACATCTCTTTTCTTTGCGTGAAGGAGTTCGATGAGGACCTCCGCCCGGTGATGGATGGGCTGGTCGATGAAGGCTTCCTGCGTCTGCCCAGCATCCCGTACGTCTCTCTGCCGATCCGCTGGCCGAGTTTCGCCGCCTATCTCGGCGAGCTCCGCCACGGCTACCGCCGTCAGATCAGGCAAAACCTGAAGAAATTAGGCTGGGCCGAACCGCAGATCGACCTCGGCCGGTCCCAACGAGTCGACCCCTCTTCTCCCCGCATCGTCCTTCAGCCCGTCGAGGCCGTGTCCGCCGACGGGTTTCATGATCTCTATCAAGAAGTCATGTCACGAGCGACGGTCAAGTTCGAGATCCTGAACCGGGAGTTCTTCAGGAGGTTCTTCGCCTTGACCGCGGGAGAATCGGAGATCCTGACCTTGACCTCGGGAGACGATGTCTTGGCCCAGGCCCTCGTTATACACCACGGCCCGACAATGACCTTTCTCCTGGTCGGCCTTCGCTACGAGCGCCTTGCGGCTTACGATGTGTATTTCAACGTCCTCATTGCCATCGTCAAACTCGCCATCGAGAGGGGCTGCCAGAAGCTCGACCTCGGCCAGACATCCTATTACGCCAAGCAACGCCTCGGCGGCGAAGGCCGCAGTATCTATTTTTACCTGCGCTCCAGGAAAAGAACGGTTCAGCTTCTGCTCAGGGCGTTTCAACGCGCGCTCTTTCCCGAAACCCGCCTGCGCCGGCATCGCGTCTTCAAGGGCCGCGGCGGCTCCTTGCGGCCTTAGGATCAGGCGCCATTCGCTTGTTGATGGGCCCCATCCCCTCGACTTGGGGCCGCCCGGTCGGGAGCTGCGACCGACCAAAGGGGGCTAGTCGACGACCTCGAGCACGCCCGTCATCCCGTGGTCCTTATGGCTCTTCGAAGACAACGGCGCGCGCTTGGTGCACCAGAAGGGGTAGGTCCCGACCTTCGTGGGCGTGAAGGAGATGTTCGTCGGCTCGGTTTTCAGGTTCACCGCAAAGTCGATCCCGGCTTCGGGGGCTTTGAGGAAGATGCTATGAGGGGTCGCCCCTCCCGCCTTCTTGATGACCAGCACGACGGGGACGTTGACCTTGACCACGATGTGGTTCGGGCTAAAATAGTAGCTCCCGCCGGTGATTTCCACCCGCTGAACCCCGTCCGTGCCGATGACCGCGACGAACGGCGCCTGGGCCGCTTCCTGCCCAAATCCGGCCGACCCCAGTAGCAGCATCAGGACCGCGACAGATACTCTCAAAGATCTCATTTAGGACTCCTTTGATTCGCTGACCTTCGCACCTTCCCCCTGATATCCAAGATTCGTGCCAGCCCGCCTCGCCTCCGGCGCCGTGGTCGGGTCGAAGCCCTGGAGGGCTTGAAGAGGCCGGGGAATCCCTTATATAATGGTCGACAGGGAGGGCACGATGAAAAAGATATTGGGGATCCTTGTGGTTGCCGCTTTGGTCTGTGCCGTTCTCGCCCCAGGCCAGGCTCAGGAGGCCAAGAAGACGGTCCATTTCAAGAAGTTGCAGGATTTCCTGCCGAAGATCGATCTCGCCGGCTTCACAAGAGGCAAGCCCGGCGGAGAGACCAGCTCCGCCATGGGCATGTCGACGTCCGAGGCCAACGTGACCTACGAGAAGAGCGGCGGGGACGAGTCTCCGACGATCGAAGTGAAGATCTCCGACATGGCCGGCGTCCCTTACGCCCAGATGGGGATCCAGGTCATGGGGGCCATGGAATTCGAGAACGAGACCGCCAACGGGTACGAGAAGAGCATCAAGGTCCAGGGTTTCTCGGGGACCGAGAAGGTCGACAATTCCGAGGGCGATAAATCGGCCCTGATCACGCTCGTCGTCGGGGGGAGGTTCATGGTCGAGATCCAGGCCCGAGGGACGAGCGAAGCGGCCCTGCTCCATAAGCTGCTGGACTCGATGAACCTGGCCGAATTGGCCAAGATCACCCCGTAGGGCCCGCCGGCCGGCCGGATTTCAGGAACTTTCCGTACCAGGCCAAGTAGCGCTCGTAGCGGTCCCGGATGTAGCTCGGCGTCGAGAGGCCGTGGAACTGGCCCGGATAGACGACGAGCTCGGTTTCGAGACCGAGACTCTTCAGGGCTTGATACATCTGCTCGCCGCCGACGATCGGGACGTTGAAATCCTTCTCCCCGCCCAGGAACAGCGTCGGCGTCTTGATGCGGTCCGCCTTGAAGAAGGGATAGGAGACCCTGATCCACGCGTCGGTGGCTTTCCAGGGCACGCCGATCTCCTGCTCGTACTGCCGGATGTACTGGTCGCTTCCGTACATCGACAGCTGCAGGGCGCTGCCCGCCCCGCTGATGGCGGCCCGGAAGCGGGGGTCGGTCGCGATCGTGTAGTCCGTCAGGATCCCGCCGTAGCTCCAGCCGCCGATGCCGAGCCGCGCCGGGTCCGCGATCTTCAGGGCCACGGCCCGGTCGACGGCGCCGAGGAGGTCGATGACCTCCTTGTGCCCCCAGTCCGCGAAGATCGCCTTCTGGAAGGCGCCGCCCCGCCCCGAGCTGCCGCGGTAGTTGACGGCCAAAACGACGTAGCCGTTCGCGGCGAAAAGCTCGCGCTCGAAGCTGAAGCTGTGTTCATCCTGGCCGTCGGGCCCGCCGTGGATGCGGAGGAGCATCGGATAAAGGGTCCCGGCAGAATAGGAGGCCGGCGTGGTGATCAGGCCGTTGACGACGGTGCCGTCCTTGCTCTTCGAGGTGAAGTCCTCGGTCGTCCCGAGCTCGAGCCCGGCGAAGAGCGCATCGTTCTGGTGGGTCAGCCGCCGCAGCCGGCCGTCTTCGAGGGCCGTCACTTCGGCGGTCTCGGTCGCCGTGCCGGCGAGCATCGTGATCGCGCCGTCCGGGCCGAGCGCGGCGTTCGAGACCGTACGACGCCCTTGGGTCAGCTTCTCGATCGGTCCCCCGGCGGCGGGCATCCGGCCGACATAGACGGTCCGGTCGTCTTCGACCAGGAAGGTCAGGCTCTTGCCGTCGGCCGACCAGCCGATCGGGTCCAAGACGCCCCGGTCGAGCGTCCCCGTGAGGATCCTCGCCGGTCCGCCGGCGGCCGCCACGACCGCCAGCTTGTCGAGATTGTAGCCCGAGAACCGCGGTTCGTCGCCCCGCAGGAAGGCGATCCATTGGCCGTCCGGGCTCCACGAGGGGCGGCCGCTGTCGGGCCCGGCATAGTCGGTCAGCTGGACGGGCGCCGCTCCCGCCTTGGCCTCGATGACAAAGAGATCGGGATCGGGATCGCGGTCGAGACCGGGTCCGCGTTCGCTGAGGAAGGCGATGCGGCCGCCGTCGGGGGACCACACGGGCGACGTATCGTTGGACGGCCCCGAGGTCAAGGGCTCCGCCTTGCGGCTGGCCACGTCGAAGAGCCAGAGGTGCTCATAGAACCTCTTGAGATAGCCCTCCTGGTCCCGCTTGAAGTGATAGCGGTCGATGACGATCGGAGGTACGGTCTTGCGTTTCCAGCCTTCCATCTTCTCCGGCTCGTCGGCCGGGTCCTGGTCGGTCGAGACGATCGCCAGCCGCCTGCCGTCCGGCGACCAGGCGTAGTCGCTGACGCCGCCTTTGATCTCCGTGAGCTTCTGGGCTTCGCCGCCGCGCCGGTCGAGCAGCCAGACCTGGGCGCCGAGCTTCTTCTCTTCTTCCATGCCCCGCGAGGCCAGAAAGGCCAGATAGCGGCCGTCGGGGCTCCAGCGGGGCGTCGATTCCCCGTCCGGGCTCGAGGTCAGCCGAACCTCTTCGGTGCCGTCCCAAGCCACCATCCAAAGATCGGTATCTCGCTTGTCTTTTTCGATATCCGTCGTCCCGACCGTGTAGGCGACCCATTTGCCGTCGGGCGAGCGCTGGGGATCGCCCACGTTCTTGATCTTGAAGAGATCGTCCAGCGAGATGGGGCGCCTGGCCGTTTGTCCGGCCGCGAAGGCGGCCATTGCCGCGGTCGCCAGGACGCCGATAAGGGCGATCAGACAGACTCTAACGGAGGATGTGGTCCTTTGGGGTGACATGGAAGGACTTATACCGCCCGGTCTGCGGCCTGTCAAGGCGGCGCAGATCCGGCCGGCGCGGGCCGCGTCCCGTCAGAGATTCAGGGACGTGAAGGACAGATCGCCGTGCTGCGGCGGCTGCTCGTCGTCACCGAGTCCGTCCTCGACGTAGATCCGGATGACGTCGCGCAGGTTGTCCAGCGCCAGCTCGTACGTCGCGCCGCGGGCCCGGCAGTCGGGGAATTCGGGACAATGGGCCGCCCAGCCCTCTCGATCCCGGATGACGTAGGCTGAGAATCGGTAACCGCTCATGTCGGCCTCCGTTGCGACGTCTCGGGGAGCTCGTCGAGCGCCCGTGATGTCGTTCGCTTCAAAGGGATGCCAGATTTGTGCCAATATCATCAGAATGACCTCAGGAAAGCGCACTTGATGATCTTGGGGATGCCTTCCCCGTCCACCCGGACCTCGCCGCGCAGGAAACAGACGGGCGGCGTCCCGTAGGTGGTGCAGTACGTCTCACCGACGCCCTCGAGCAACCCCGTCTCATCTTCGAAAATGTAAAAATACTTTGCGCCGCCGTTCCCATTCCCGTTCCCGCCGTATCCCCCGGACCACCGGTCCTCCGGCTCCGGTTCCCCGTCGTCGCCGCCGGCCCCTCCTCCGTACCCACTGTGAGCCCCATACCCGCCATACCCGCCGCGGCCATTGCCCCCGAGCTGCGCGTTGTAGGTCACCCTCTGGCGGGCGTCGACGACCCGGACGATGAGCTCGACCATGGTCCCGGCGCAGTTCTTGAGGTCCTTCACCCGCAGCTCCGGCCGCTTCCCCTCGTAGAGGTCGAGGTCGTCCCCGTCCGGCAGGAAGCCGAGGGCCTCGAAGATCATGCGACGCTTCTCGTCCGAGGCGATGTCGGCCACCTCCTCCATGTGCTCGAGCCCTTGGAAATAGCGCAACACCTGGCGCGTCCGCCGCGGCTCGAGCGAGTCGAAGACGCCGGCCTTGATGAGGGTCAGGAGCTCGGCCTTGCCGGGTTTCGTCCGGGCCAGAAAGTCCTCAACCGACAGATACCCGCCGCCCGCCGCCCGCTCGTCGAGGAGGCGGTCGATCGTTTTCAGGCCCAGCCCCTTGATCGAGGTGAGGCCGACGCGGATCGCCCCATTCTCGACCTCGAAGGCGTCGGCGCTGCGGTTGGCGTCCGGCCCCAGGATGCGGATGCCGTTCCTCTTCGCTTCGGCGATGTACTCCGGCAGGTCGTAGTAGCCGCCGCCGGCGTTGAGCACGGCCGCGAAATACGTCACCGGCTGGTGGACCTTGAGATAGACGGCCTGGTAGGCCATGTGGGCATAGGAGGCGCTGTGGGCCTTGTTGAAGGAGTAGGAGGAGAACTTCTCCATGGTCTTCCACAACCGCTCGACCTCGGGCGCCGCGTAGCCGCGCTCGCCGGCCTCGCGGGCGAACTTGGCCCGGAGCGACGGGTCGCCGCCCAGCCCCTTCTTCAGGCTCCGCCGCAGGAGGTCGCCCTCCTCCGGGGGCATGCCGGCCACCCGCTCGGCGATCTGCATGACCTGCTCCTCGTAGAGAAGGATGCCGCCGGTCTCGGGCAGGATGCGGGCGAGAAAGGCGTCGTCGCTTGGGGACATGTACCTCTGGTTCGTGTCCCCGTCTTTCGCCGGCCCTCGCCGGCCGCTGCGCCGCCGCAGGAGCGCCTCCTTCATGCCGCTCTCGGTCGGGCCGGGCCGGACCAGGGCCAGGGCCTGAGTGATCTCGTGGATGTCCACGGGCTTCATCCGCCGCAGGAGGTTCATCATGGCCGGGCTCTCGACCTGGAAACAGCCGACCGTCCGGGCGGCCCGCAGCGTCGCGTAGGTCGCCGCGTCCCCGGGCGGGAGGGCCCCCAGCTTGAGCTTCTCTTTCGTCTCCGAGATAGCCGCCAGGCCCCGCACCGAAAGGAGGTCGAGCTTGATCAGCCGCAGGTCCTCGACCGCGTCTTTATCGAAATGGGTCATGCGCAGGCCCTTGGCCGAGGTCTCGAGAGGCAGATACCGCTCGACCGGCCCCGGGGTCAGGATGACGCCGCCGACATGGAGGGAGATCTCGTGATAGACGTCCTGGAGCTCGGAAGCGAGCTTCCAGACGTCGAGGCGGCCCGGCGCCGGGGCGGCCACTCGGAGGCTCGACGGCTCCGCGAAATACGGCACGCGCTTCGACAGGCCCCGCGCCTCCTCGGGCGGGACGCCGAAGGCCCGGAGCGTCTCGTAGAGGGCCGAGCGGCCGCCGAAGCTCTTGAGGCTGCAGACGTAGGCCGCGCCGGTCTTGCCCGCGCCGTAACGCTCGAGGACGTACTTCAGGACCTCGTCGCGGCGCCGGGAGTCGAAATCGATGTCGATGTCGGGCGGGTCGGGCCGGCCGCGGTTGAGGAAGCGCTCGAAATAGAGATCGAACTCCATGGGGCTGACGTGGGAGATGCCGAGGAGCCAGGCCAGGAAGGACGAGGCCCCCGAGCCCCGCAGGTTGTGGAGGATGCCGCGGCCGCGGGCGAACTCGACGATGTCGTGGACGGCGAGGAAGTAGGGGCCGAAGCCCGACTGTTCGACCACGGTGAGCTCGCGGCGGGCCCGCTGGCGCTCCTTCCAGGTTAGGGCCTTCGCCGCCGTGAGCCGCTCCATGACGACCTCGCGGAAGGTCCGGGGGAAGAGGTCGGCCGGAAGGCCGGGGATGACGTTTTCGAAGACGAATTCGCACTTTTCGGCGATTTCGGCCGTCCGGGCGAGCGCGTCCTTCGCGGCGTCGCCGAAGCGGCGCAGGGCCAGCGCCTCCTGGTGCGGCCCGAAGAGCCTCATCCGGCCCAGGAGCCGGTCGCGCTCCGGTGGGTAAGGGATCTTCTGCTCGATGGCGTGGAGGAGGATGAGGCGCTCCGGGCTCGTCAGGTACTTGAGGGGGTTGGCCCAGACGACAGGCAGCCCACTGGGGACATGTTCCAATTTCGCAGAAATTGGTACGTGTCCCCCATCCCCAGATTCCAAGATGCGGCGGAAGTTCCCGAAATCCGCCCCAATGTAGAGGTCGCCCGGCGCGACCTTCTCTCGCAGCTCGGCCAGACACGCGTCCTCGCTCGGCCAGCCGGGCGGGGACATGCACTCTGTGTACGTGCCCCCTTTCTTGTCCCCTTTCGTGTTCCCAGAGGGACAGCCCCCCTTCGGGGACAGTCCCCCGCTTTCCCGTCCGGGAATGTAGATCGCGATGAGCCCGGAGGCGTCGCGGACCTCCCTGCGGTTGAAGATCTCCATGAGGTTCGAGTAGCCCTCGCGCGTCTTGACCAGGAAGACGAACCGCCGGCCCCCGATCTCAAGCTCGCAGCCGAAGAGGGGCTTGGATCCGCCCGCCGGCACGATGCGCTTCCACTTGCCCCAGCCGTAGATGTTGCCGACGTCCGCGAGCGCCGCGGCCGGAAGCCTATGCCCTCCGGCCCAGCCGGCCGCCTCTTCGAGCGTGACGCTCCCTCTCCCCCGGCTGTACACCGAATGGATGCGGAGCGGGATGAACATCGTCTTCATTTCGTCAGGGACGCCGTCTTGAGGACGTAGCCCCGCCGCGGCTCGAAGGCGTAGACGGCGTCGAGCATCTTTTCCCGGATCGTCAGGACCGAGCCGAAGCCGTACTTGTCGCGGACCTGGTCGATGGCCCCGCCGAGCCGCTCGGGCCGGTCCGAGTAGGGCTCGAAGAGGGCCAGGGGCCGGACGCGGACGAGGTCCGAGGCCTTGACCCCGACCAGGCGCAGGGCCAGCCGCGAGCCGGCGGTAAGCTCGAGGAAGAGCTCCTCGGCGACCTTGTAGATCTTGCCCATCTCCTGGAGCGGCGAGAGGACGAGGCGGCGCTTGATCTCGGTCTTGAAGTCGGCGTATCGGGCCTTGACCTCGATGACGTGGGCGTAGAGCCGGTCCTCGCGCAGGGCCAGGGTCAGCCGGTCGCAGAGATAGGCCAGATGAGCCAGGAGCAGGCGCTTGTCCCAGAGGTCCTCGAGGAAGGTCGTCTCGCGCGAGACGGACTTGGGCAGCGTCCGTGTGACCAGCGGCCGGCTGTCGATGCCGCGCGATTGGAGATAGATGTCGTCGCCGGCCTCGCCGAAGAGGGTGTGGAGGGTCCCCCGCGGCAGATCCCACAGCTGGCCGAGCTTGTGGATGTTCATCAGCCGCAGGACGACCTGGGCCTTGGGGCCGATGCCGGGCAGGGCCTCGATGCCAAGGTCGCGGAGATAGGTCTGCTCCTCGCCCTCGCGGATCTCGAAGAAGCCGGCCGGCTTGGCCCGGCGCGTGGCCAGCTTGGCCAGGATCTTGTTCGGCGCGGCCCCGACCGAGACCGTGACCCCGATCTCGCGCTCGACCTGCCGCTTGAGCTCGCGGGCCGCCTCCGTGAACGAGGGATAGATGTGGCCGCAGCGGGTGAGATCCAGGTAGGCCTCGTCGAGCGAGGCCTCTTCGACGTCCGGGGTCGCGGTGTGGAGGACGCGGAAGAAGCGCTCGGAGAAGGCCTGGTAGACCTGGAAGTTGCCGCGGACGAAGACGCCCTGGGGGCAGAGCTTGTAGCACTCGCGCAGCGGCATGCCCGAGTGGACGCCGAACTCGCGGGCCTCGTAGGAGCAGGTCGAGGCCACGCCGCGCTCGTGGGGCAGGCCGCCGACGATGACCGGCTTGCCCGCGAGCGAGGGGTCGAGCAGGACCTCGACGGCGGCGAAGAAGGCGTCGATGTCGACGTGGACGATGTACCGACGCCCTTTTTTCGACAAAGACACCTGTCCTCCTTTTTCGCGCGATCGATTTCTTTGTCTCCCCTTCCCCGAAGGGGATGCCATCAGGGGCCCGCCCCCGTTCAGTACTTGCGCATGATGCCGATGACCCGCCCCAGGATCTTGGCCGACGGGGCCTCGATCGGCTGGAAGGCCGGGTTCTCCGGGACGAGAAAGACATGACCGTTGTCGCGGCGCAGGCGCTTGAGCGTGACCGAGCCGTCGTCGAGCATGGCCACGACCATCTCGCCCGAGTTGGCCAGGTTGGTCCGCTCGAGCAGGACGTGGTCGCCGTCGTCGATGTAGGCGTCGATCATGCTCTTGCCGTCGACCCGGATGCAGAAGACATTGCCCCGGCGGCGGCCGACCATCCAGCTCGGGACGTCCATGGCCTCCCCGGTCGCGTCGAACGACTCGCGCGGCCCGCCGGCCGGGACGAGGCCGGCCACCGGCACCCGGACTTGGCTCTCGACGAGGGCGGCGAGGCCGGCCACCCGGATCTCGCCGTCCGCGCGGCTGATGTAGCCCTTGCGCTCCAGGCTCTGGAGGTGCTTGAGGACGGCCGAGGGGCTTGGGATCTTGAGCGCCGAGCCCAGTTGGCGGATGGTCGGGGCATAGCCGTGCTCGAGGACATAATCCTCGACGGCCTTGAGGACCTTGGCCTGCCGCAGGGTCAATTCCCGTCTCAATATGTTTACCATTTTGTTCACCATTTATAAAATAAGCCCGCCCGGGGCATTTGTCAAGTGGAAAATCGATTTACTTGGCCAGATATCCGGCCACGTGTTCGACCCGATAGGAGCCGTTCTTGATCTTCACCTCGATCTTCCGGAACTTGCCGTCCGTCATCTTGTCCTTCGGGGAATAATAGAGCAGATAGTAGTTCTCCGAGGCCGAGGCGGCCTTTTCCATCAGGGCCGCGGAGTTCGATGAGCTCGAAATGACTCCGCCCGTGGCCTGGGCCATCCCCGAAAAGATCTCGTAGACATCCCACTGGCGTTCTTCCATCTGGTCTCGCGAAATATCCGTGGGCGCCGTCGTCAGGTAAAGGAAGTTGATGGTCACGGAATTCCCGGCACATCGGGAAGGCTGCATCAAGAAACCTGCCAGGAGCTCGTGAGGGGAAATGAGGAGGCTGGACGACGCCCCAGTCAACGGATGGCTATAAAGTGAGGCATTATGTCTCTTGCCCTATGGCCAACTGATAAGCCGCACCTGGCCTCTATAGCGGGTTCGTGCTTTGCGGGTTCCGCCCGGGCTCTGTTAGGCAAAGCGACCATGTCCAGCGAACAGCTTGCGCTTGAATAAAGAGGGGGGATTCCATTAAAGTTACTGTAAAGAGAGGTGGGTCATGAAGATGGACTTTTCCTTTGCGTTCATTCTCGTGTTGTTTTTTACAATCAACGCTCTCGTAGCGGCGGCCACAGCCCAAGAAAAAAACCTGGCAGAGATTTACCGGACTGGAAAAGTCCGCTTCGTCCCCGAGGTCACGATTACGGATGAGTCGATGGCTGGGAAGGCCTTTTTTTCTAGTCTTGTGGACATCGCCCTCGACGAGCAAGGCAACCTCTACGCCTGCGATACCAAAGAGAGCAACATAAAGAAATTCGGCGCCACCGGTTCATTTCTGGGGACGATAGGTCGTCCGGGGCAAGGACCCGGTGAATTCCAAGGTCCCTGGGAGGTCGAATGGTCCAAGGGCGGATTGTATGTCCTTGAGATGGGAAACATGCGCATTTCTATCCTCGACGGCAATGACAATTTCGCCAAGTCGGTCCGGGTCGATATGTCCGGCGGGATTTGGGGGAAAATGCAGGCCCTCCCCGATGGACGGTTTCTAGTCCAGAAGGAGAAGGTCAATCGCGAGGATTTGAATGCCCCACAGGAAATGTTTATCGACCTCTATTCCGCGGACTTCGAGTTCATCAAAACCATTTACCGGCACGAGATTCGGAAAGATAAATACATTACCGAGCCTCTCAACATAAATGTCCCTCAGCCATTCGTCGCCTCAGTCTCCTGGCAGGTCTCTCCAGCCGGTAAGGTTATAATCGGCTATTCAGGAAAGTATGAATTCGAAATGCATGACCCGGATAAGGGCAAAATATCTTCGTTCTCCCACTCGTACAAGCCCGTCGAGGTCACAGCCAAAGACAAGGAGTTTCATTTTGAAAGTATGGTAACCACCGAAAGCAGAACCGGCGGTGTAGGAACCCAGAAGCGGGGCGCTCCCGATTGGATAGTCAGGAACACCGAGTTCCCGCGATACAAACCCGCGTACTATAACATTAAGGTCGACGCCGAAGGGAATATCTGGGTCCAGCCCTATGACTTAATTGCCGATAAAGCTGAGTCGAGGATGGACGTCTTCGACAGCGCGGGCCGCTTCCTTAGTAGCGTCATGATCGTGGATGGTACGTTCCCCAATAAGATGGCTCCTCTGCCGAAGGGTTTCTGGACGGCGAAACGGAATGAGGACGGCTTATGGACCATCGTCAAGTATAGGATTACTGAGTAGATTCCCCTCGATTCTCATTCTTATCTAGGAGGTAAGAATAAAGCTTCGCTCTTGGATGGACGGAACCTTGTGGACCTGCCTGTCTATATGCTTAATCCTTGCAGTGATCGTAGCCCCTGCCTATTCAAAGGAGGAACCTCCTTATTTGCCCTCGCAGAATATTTCGCAGACGGCGTCCGCTGGAATGAAAAACTAGAAATTGTATTCCCAGGTCCACGGCATCTTGGTGTCTCCGAGGATAATCCGCGCTAATTCCGGATAAATCCGCTCGGCCCGGACGTCATTGGCCAGCAGGACCAGGCAGCGCTTCTTGCTCTCGAGGCCGATGACCATATTTCCGGTCCAATCGTTGTGCCCGCCCTTGAACCAGGCCGGCCCTGTTGTGTCCCGGAACGTCACGACGGCCAGTCCGGCCGATAGCCCGATCTCGGCGTTTCGCGGATCGGTCTCGGTCATCAATGTCGGGAACTGGTGCGCCGACGTGATCGGGAACTGCGGACGGACCAATTCGGCGCGCGAAGCCGCGCTGAGTCCGTCGCCGCGGATAATCCCGGCCCATAGACGGGCCTGGTCGGCGATGCTCGTATCCATGGAGCCCGCGGCACTGGCGCGGCTGCGCTCGTCATGCGGCGACATGGCGCCGTCGAGCCCGTAGCCGTCCGCGAAGTTCGCGGCGAAGTCCGGCCTCCACGACATGCTGGTCCTGGTCATGCCGAAGCGGTCGAAAACGCGGACCTGCATCTCCTTGCCGACGTCCAACCCGAGCCCCTGTTCGAGAACAAGCTGCAGAATGTAGAATCCTTCTCCGGAATAGCCGTAGCGGGTGCCCGGATCGTAGTAGAAACGCAGCTTTTTATCCGTATCGATCCACCGGAAATTGAGAAATCCGGAGGTGTGGGTCAAGAGAATCCTCGGCGTCAGGGCCCGCCAACGCTCGTCTCCGGCCAAGTCCTTGAATTCGTCGTACTCGGGCAAGGGCCGGGGCAGCAGCTCGGCCACTGAGGCGTCCAGGTTCAGCCGCCCTTCATCGACGAGCTGCAGCAGCATATAGGCGAATGCCGTCTTCGTTAACGAGGCCCCATACATGACGGTGTCGGTCGTCAGCGGGAGATTCCGTTCGACGTTTCTCCGGCCGTAAGCAGCGACGTGGACGATCCTCCCCTCTTCAATGACCGCCAGGGCCATCCCCTCAACGTTCCCGGCGGCCATCAGCCGAAGCGCTTCGGCGTCGATGGCCCGGGCGCCAAGCATGGGGAGCTTGTTCGGCGGTGTCGCGCAGCCGGTCAGGGAAAGGAGGAGGAGGAGAAGAAGCAGAAGAGTCCCAGTGAAAGGCTTCATATGATGTTCTACGAATTATGCCGGATACAGGTTTATCTTGAGAAGCGATGGCCGGTTCGTTCGGGCTCGCCTCGCTGCTGACCCGCGTCCCCGGCATCGACTTTCGCGCCGGGCTCCTGTTGCCGATTCCTCCTTTTAGGGCTAGAATCGGGTCCGCAGCATGTCGGGCGAGGAGGGCCTCATGAAACGTTCCTCCCGTGAAGCCGAACGGAAGAAGGAAGGCGATCCCGTCGAAGCGTCGCGTGATCTGGCCTACGAAGCGATGCTGCTCAGCCACGTCAACGACGGCGTCGTCGGTGCCGATGCCGATTCCCGGATCACCTATTGGGGCAGGGGCGCCGAGAGGATGTACGGCTTCACCGAGTCCGAGGCGCTCGGCAAGGCCCCGCTGGAGCTGCTGCGGCCGACGTACGATCCGGGGGAACGCGAGAGGATCCTCGACGAGCTGAATCGGGTCGGCACTGCCGTAGCCACGCTGCGCACGAAGCACAAGGACGGCACCGAGGTCATCGCCGAGGTGAATTCGACCGAGTTGGCCGATGAGCACGGCCATCGCATGGGGTACGTGGTCGTCTATCGGGATGTGACCGAGCGTGCGAGGGCCAAGAGGGAGCTCGGAGAAGCCAACGAGCGCCTGCGGGTCCAGGCGGGAGAGCTGCAATTGCGGGAAGGAGCGTTGCGGGGGATCCTGAACGCGACCACGGAATCCATCTGGCAGTTCAGCCCGGATGGCGTCATCCTGATGGGGAACGAAACCGCCTTGAAGCGCTTCGGCAAGTCGGCGGACGAAGTCATCGGCCATCATCTCAGTGAGGTCTTAACGCCTGAGCTGGCCGCGTCGCGCCAGATCAAGCTCCGAGAGGCGGCGGAGTCCCGGGCGCCCGTCGAGTTCGAGGACGTTCGGGCCGGCATTTCTTTTCGGCACAGCTTCTATCCCGTCTTTGATCCCCAGGGGAACGTGTTCAGCATCGCCTGCTTCAGCCGGGACGTCACTGATGGGAAGAAAGCCGAGCAGGCGCTCCGGGGATCCGAAGCGAAGGCCAATGCGCTTATCAAATATGCCCCCACCGGCATTTACGAGATCGACTACCGGGGCCCCCGGTTCATCAGCGTCAACGACGCGATGTGCCGGATCCTGGGGTATTCGAGGGATGAGCTGTTCGTCATGGGGCCGGCGGCCCTCCTCGACGGGGAAAGCCGGGCCCTTTTTGCGGACCGGATCCGGCGTCAGCTGACCGGCGAAGAGATCGAGGACGTGGTCGAGTATCGGGTCCGGAGGAAGGACGGCGAGATCATCTATGCGATCTTGAACGTCGCGATCAGTCCGACCCCCGACGAGCCGCACAGGGTGTTGGTCATCGCTCACGACATCACCGAACGCAAGCGGATGGAGCAGACCCTGCGCGACCGCGGCCTCGAGCTCCAGCGCCTGACGGAGGACCTGGAGTCCCGGGTCCGCGAGAGGACCGCGGAGCTGGCCGCTGCCAACGAGATGCTAAAGGCCGAGGCGGCCGAGCGCGTCCGCCTCGTCGCGGCCGCCGAACAGGCCGACGAGGGTCTGGTCATCATGGACGCCCAGGGCCTGATCAGCTACGCGAACTCGGCCTCGGCACGATTGAGCGGGCGCAACCGCGGCGAGCTCCTGGGCGTGAGCTATCGGCAGCTCCTTTCGGGACCCAAGGAGTCCGGAGGCGACTGGGCCGGGATCCGGGCGTCGCTCGAGCGGGGGGAAACCTGGCGCGGACGTCTGACCCGGGAAGAAGGAAGCGGCGATTCCGTCGAATTGGAGGTGACCGTCTCCCCCATTCACGACGCTTCGGGCCGGGCGATCAACTATCTGGCGGTCGAAAGGGACGTCACCCGCGAGGTCCGGCTGCAGCAGCATCTCCGGCAGGTCCAGAAGCTCGAAGCCTTGGGAACGCTTGCCGGCGGGATCGCCCACGATTTCAACAACATCCTCAACCCGATCTTCATCAGCACCGAGCTGCTGCTCCTCGAACCCTCGCTCGATCCCGACAGCCGGCACCAGCTGGAGATCTCCCTGAAGGCCGCCGAGCGCGGCCGCGATCTGGTCAAGCAGATCATCGCTTTCAGCCGGCAGAAGGAAAAGGAGAGGAAGCCATCCAAGGCGGGTCCGGTGGTCAGGGAAGCCGTCAAGTTCCTCCGGGTCTCGCTGCCGAGCACGGTGGAGATCCGGTCGGACATCCGGGACGACCGGGACGTCGTCCTCGGAGACCCGGCCCAGATCCACCAGATCGTCATGAACCTCTGCAACAACGCCGCCTATGCCATGCGGGAAATGGGCGGTATCCTCCACGTAAGCCTGGCCGAAGTCGATGTGGACCCCGCTCTCGCGGCCGAGGTGCCCGGCCTCAAACCGGGAGCCTACCTGCGCCTGGCCGTTTCCGACACCGGCACGGGGATGGCGGCGGAAGTCAGGGAAAGGGCCTTCGATCCCTTCTTCACAACGAAGAGCCCGGGCGAGGGCTCGGGCATGGGCCTTGCGGTCGTGGCCGGGATCGTCAGGGATTACGGCGGGGCCGTCTCCGTTGTCAGCGAGGAGGGCCGGGGCTCCATGTTCACGGTCTATCTCCCCCGGGTGGCCTTGGAGAGTCCGTCGTCGAAGCCCGCCCCCGAAGCCCTTCCCCGGGGGGCGGAACGCATCCTCCTCCTCGACGACGAAGCAGTCCAGGTCATGAGCGTCCGGAGCATGCTGCAACGGCTGGGCTACACGGTCGTTGCGCTGACCGATGGCCGGGAGGCGCTGTCGTTGTTCCAGGCCGATCCTCAGGCGTTCGACCTGGTGATCACGGACCAGACGATGCCTCATCTGACCGGGGTGAAGCTGGCGAAGGAGATCCTGCGGCTCCGCCCCGGCCTTCCGATCGTGCTTTGCACGGGCTACAGCGAGGCCGTGGACGCCAAGGAGGCCCACACCCTGGGCATCCGCGAGTTCCTGATGAAGCCCTATTCCGTGCGGGAGATGGCGGAAACGGTGCGACGGGCCCTCGCCGGCGGCCCCGGGAAGAAGCCTTGAAACCCGGCCTGCCGACTCGTATCGCGCGGGAGCCAAGGCCCAGTGGCAGACTGACATTATTGTTATCAGCTGGTTACAGGGAATCTGAGGCCGGATCGGGAAAGCAATGGCGGTTTGTGGTATAATAAGCCTGTTCATAGGCAAAGGGAAACCTCATCTATCAACACCTGAATGACTAAAGGAAGGGGCCAGAGGCCCTGATCGGTTTCATACTCCTCTCCTTTATGGCGTTCAAACATCTTTAAGAACCGGGAAGGCTCGTGAGAGTCTTTCCATCGTCGAAAGGAGACGAGAATGAACATCTATGTGGGTAATCTATCCACCACCGTCAACGAGAACGACCTGAGAGAAGCCTTTCAGGCGTTCGGCGAAGTCTCGAGGGCGGCCGTCATCAAGGACAAGTTCAGCGGCGAATCCCGCGGCTTCGGCTTCATCGAGATGCCGAAGAAGGAAGAGGCCGATAAGGCCATTTCCATGATGAACGGCAAGGACATGAAGGGCCGGACGGCCAAGGTCAACGAGGCCAAGCCTCGGACGGAATCATCGCGGCCCGGCGGCTTCGGCAGCGGCCGGAGCTACTAAGGTCACCACCCCCGGAGAGCCGGGGGATCAACAAGGCTCTACAAAGGGGAGCGGCGGATTCAGCCGCTCCCCTTTTTTATTTCATGCTATTTCACATATCCGACGGGCATGTTCAGGAACGGGTATTGCGTCTCGCTCAGCTTGAGCAGCTCCTTGATCTTGGCCTTGTCCATCGAGGCCCGCGGCCTGGTGGCCAGGCCCGTCCCGGCGCAGAAAAGGCCGATGTTCTCTGAGACGATGCCGGCGTCGAGGGCCGCGATCTCGAGCTTCCCTGCGGTCTCCCCCCTGGTAAACCTGGAGATGTCCGAGATGAGGAAGATCTGGACAGGCGCAGGTGTGCCCGGGCCGCCAGGTCCGGGCTTGGCCTCAGGCTTGGCTCCAGGAGGCGGCGTCTGCGGCTTGGCTTCCGGCTTGGCGCCCGGACCGCCGGGTCTCATCGTAACTTCGGACCGATGGTCGCCGGCCACGATCGGCTTGAGCATGTGTCCGGCCGCATCGTAAAGGTAGGCCCCGTCCTTCATGAAGACATAGATATCGATGTCCTGAGCGTTCATGGCCGAGGGGGCCGTCCGCTTGCCGTCGGGCCGGTTGACGCCGTTGGCCGCCCAGAGCAGGTCGGAGAGGTCCTGGAGGTTGAGGTCCTTTTCGGACCAGTCCCTGACCGACGCCCGAAGGGCAAAGGCCTGCATGACGGGCAGTCCCCGCGTCTTATTCGGCTCATTGAGCTTGATCGTCTTCAGGTCCTGCGGCTGCCCCCAGCTCAAGACGGGCCCGAGGACGAGCGCCGCAAGCAAGAATCCCGCAAGGCATGCTCTTTTCATGAGAAGCCTCCTCCATGAGAATTCGCGTCGATTTAAACACCTTTGAGGAGCTCGGTCAAGGCGCGGCGGACCGGCCGGTCAGCTCCGCTCGAAGACGACCGGACTCACCCGGAGGCTCTTTCCCGCGGCACCGAACGCCTCGAGCCATCTCTTGGCCGCGGCGTCGCCCTGGCCGGCCCGTTCCGCGTTCTCGGCGCAGGCCTGGCGCCCGCCCGCGACATAGAGATTCTGGCTCTTCCACAGGTCGATGTCGATCTCGAGCGGCTTCAGGGCCGCGAGCAGCCGGTCGACCGATCTCAGGACCGCCGGATCGCCGGGGTTTTTCGCCCATCGCGCCATCAGCGCTTCGACCTTCCTCCCGGCCAGAAACGCCAGGTCGGCGGGGCCGGGGACGAGGGACCACTTGAGGTATTCGTCGACAAGCTCGTTGAGGCCCTCGAAATCCGTCCCGGGGGCTTCGAGGAGACGGCGGTACTCGGCGTTGAGGACAAAGGCGGCCGGGCCCAGCAGGGTCTCCGGGAGGGGGACTTGGATCTTGACCATGGTCTCCATGATCGGGCGATTGGTCTCGAAGATCCGGCGGAAGTCGGCATCGAGGGCCTGCAGGTTGTTTTCGAGGATCGCGGCGACCACCTTCCTCCGCTCGTCTTTGAAGAGATGCCACAGGGAGTAGCTGTGGTCCCCGAAGTGCCGGTCGACGAGCTTCAGGACGGCCGTCATGTCGCCTTTGGAGAAGGCCTCGCGGATCCCGGCGCACATGTTCCGGAAAGGCTCGTCCCCTTCGAACTCCTTGACGCCCGCCGTCAGGTTCTGGTCCCCGAGGTGAATGACCGCGTAGGCCATCGTCCGCTCTTCCCAGGTGATCTCCGACCTGATCTTCACTCGCCCCACGGCCAGCTTCTGACGGCCGGCCGCTTCATGGTCGCAGACATCCGCCGTCACGTCGTAGTGCGCGATCTTGATCGCCTGGGGGTACTCCTCGAAAAGGGACGACACGGCATAGTGGGCGCCGAGCCGCGGATAATCGACGATCGAGGGCCTGACGAGCATCTCGTAGACCCGGGCCCCGTCCTTGTAGGCAGGCAGGTTGCTCCTCGCCGCAGCCAGCCGTCCGATGAACTCCGATTCGAGATCGGACCCGGTGACGTCCCGGAGAAGCTGCAGGGCGCGCGCGGCGTACTGGATGACTTGGACCGTCTCGACGTTGGAGATGTCGTCGAAGAACCAGCCGTCGCTGGTGAAGGCGAGCATGGCGTGCCTTTGGATCTCGAGGTGCTTCAGGGCCTTCGTCTTGTCCCCGGGCGAGAGCGGACGGGGGAAGCTCCGGGCGAAGAAGGCCTCGATGTTGGCCGGCGAGCGGTCGAGGATGACCGAGATGTAGTCGTCGCGAACGCGCCAGGCATCCCCACCCCACGCGGACAAGGCCTGGACGAAGGAAGGGGCGGCCTTGTCCCGGAGCCAATCCATGGCCGCGCGCAGGGGGGTCCGCCATTTCTGGTTCCAGCGCGGGTGCGAGCCGGAGCTGTCGCCGCAATCGCTGCGCCACCGCTCGACGCCGTGGGCGCAGCTCCAGGCCGTGTTGGCAGCGATCTCCACTTCGTCGGCGGGAGGGAACCTCTCCAGGTAATCGGCGTAGACGGTGATCTCGGCCAGCCTGTTCGTTTCGATGTAACGGAGGCAATAGGCCAGGGCCATGTCCCCGAAGCGGTGATGATGGCCATAGGTCTCGCCGTCCGTCGCGACGTGGACGAGCTCGTCGCCCGCCGCGCCGGCCGAGAAGGCGCCCAGCAGGCGGCCGGCGAAGCCTTCGCCGTTGTCCAGGAGCTTGCCGAACGCGATGTCGTGGGAGATCGGGCCGCTATAGAAGAAGAGGGCGATCGAGCGCCCCGACGGAAGACGGCAGAGGTAAGGCCTCCGGAAATCGATGGCGCCGCGGGCGGCCGGGGTCCAATCCGTGTCGCCGATCCGGCGCGTGCGGACCGCCTGATAGGGAGACAGGATCGTGAAGCCGATGCCCAGTTCGGCGGCGATGTCCAGGCTCTCCGGATCGACGGCCGTCTCCGGCAGCCACAGACCCTCCGGCTTGCGGCCGAACCGGGATTCGAAGTCCCGGATGCCCCAGAGGATCTGGGTCCTCTTATCGCGGCTGTTCGCCAGCGGCAGAATGAGGTGGCTGTAGGCCTGGGCGATGGCCCCGCCGTGGCCCCGGAACCGCTCGCGGCCCTCGCGGTCTGCCTGGAGCATGGCCTGGTAGACGTCGGGCGCGGACCGCTCCATCCAGGCCAGGAGCGTCGGCCCGGCGTCGAAGCTGATCCGGGCATAGTTGTTGATGATGTCGATGATCCGTTCCTCATGGTCGAGGATGCGCGAGGCGGAGTTCGGCGCGTAGCTCTCGGCCGAGACGCGCTCGTTCCAGTCGTGGTAGGGGGAGGCCGATTCCTGGAACTCGATCTCCTCGAGCCAGGCGTTCTCGCGCGGCGGCTGGTAGAAGTGCCCGTGGATGCAGATGTGGCGGTTCATGCCCCATCCTTCTTGAAGATCAGGACGGACAGCGGCGGCAAGGTCAGGCTCAGGGATTGACCGTGGCCGTGGAACGCCTCGGGAACCGCCTCGGCCGCGCCGGCGTTGCCCAGGCCCCTGCCGCCGTATTCGAGGCCGTCGCTGTTCAGGATCTCCGTCCAGGTCCCGCCCTCGGGGACCCCGACGTGATAGTTCCCGTGGGGGACCGGCGTGAAATTGCAAACGACGAGGACGAGGTCGCGCGTCGAGCTCCCCTTGCGCAGATAGCTGATGACGCTGTGGTCGGCGTCGTTGAAATCGACCCACTCGAAGCCGGCCTGGTCGAAATCGAGCTCGTGGAGGGCCGGCTCGCGGCGGTAGACCCGGTTGAGGTCCTTGACCCAGAGCTGGACGCCGCGGTGCGGCTCATAATCGAGGGCGTGCCACTCCAGGCTCTCGTCGTGGCCCCATTCCCGCCACTGGGCGAATTCCCCGCCCATGAAGAGAAGCTTCTTGCCCGGGTGGGTGAACATCAGGCCGAAGAGCGCCCGGAGGCCGGCGTACTTGTCCCATTCGTATCCCGGCATCTTTCCCACGAGCGATCCTTTGCCGTGGACGACCTCGTCGTGGGACAGCGGCAGGAGATAGTTCTCGGAATAGGCGTACCACATGCTGAAGGTCAGGTCTTTGTGGGAGTACTTGCGGAAGATCGGGTCCTTGCTGAAGTAGGCCAGCATGTCGTTCATCCAGCCCATCTTCCATTTCATGCCGAACCCCAGGCCGCCGGCGTAGACGGGCCGGGTGACCATGGGCCAGGCCGTCGATTCCTCGGCGAACGTCTGCGTGTCCGGGCAGGCGCCGTAGACGACCTCGTTGAACCTCCGGATGAAGCTGAGGGCCTCCAGGTTCTCCCGGCCGCCGAAGGCGTTGGGGGTCCATTCGCCGGCCTTGCGGGAGTAGTCGAGGTAGAGCATAGAGGCCACGGCGTCGATGCGCAGGCCGTCGGCGTGGTACGTGTCGAGCCAGAAGAGGGCCGAGCCGATGAGGAATTCCCGGACCTCGTTGCGTCCGTAGTTGAAGACGAAGCTCTTCCAGTCCGGGTGGAACCCCTTGCGCGGGTCCATGTGTTCGTAAAGATGGCTGCCGTCGAAGGACTGCAGCCCGTGGCCGTCCGTGGCGAAGTGGGACGGCACCCAATCGAGGATGACGCCGATCCCCTTCTGATGGAGATGGTCCACGAGGAACATAAAGTCCTGGGGGGTCCCGTAGCGGCTCGTGGGGGCATAGTAGCCGAGGGTCTGGTAGCCCCAGGAGCCGTAGAACGGGTGCTCCATGAGCGGCAGGAACTCGACGTGGGTGAAGCCCATCTCTTTGACATAATCGGCCAGGAGCGGCGCAGCTTCCCGGTAGGTGAGGAAGCGGTTGCCCTCCTCCGGGACCCGCCTCCACGACCCGAGATGGACCTCGTAGATCGAAATGGGGGCGTCGAAGCTGTTCCGGGCCTTCCTCGCGGCCATCCACTCCCCGTCGCCCCACTCGTAATCCAGGTCCCAGACGACGGACGCGGACCGGGGCGGGACTTCCCAGAAGAAGGCGAACGGGTCCCCCTTCTCCGCGGCGCGGCCGCCGATCTTCGGGGTGATGAGGTACTTGTACATCGCCCCCTTTTCGAGCCCGGGGATGAAGCCCTCCCAGATGCCCGAGCCGTCCCAGCGCGGCCCGAGCGGGTGGCGCCCCGCCTCCCAGCCGTTGAAATCGCCGACGACCGAGACGTGTTCGGCGTTCGGCGCCCAAACGGCAAAAAGCGTGCCCGCCTGGCCGCCGACGGTCAGGAGATGGGCTCCGAGCTTGTCGAAAAGGCGGAAGAAGCTGCCTTCCTTGAAAAGATACGTATCCTGCTCGGTGAGCAGCGTCGGTCCGAGGACGACCTTTCCGGCGCTCATCCTAGGGCTGCTTCCGGGGCGCCGGTCTGGTCACGGCGTACGTGACAAAGAGGGCCGTGAGGCCGAGCGCGACGATCAGCGTCAGAGGCTCGGGAAGCCGGACGCCGAGCGCTTGATCGAGCGAGTACCGGCCCGGCCCGACGAGCCCGATGACGAAGGCCAGCACCGCCAGGACGAGAGGGAATTCGAGGCCGCCGTCGTGGTTGAAGAAGCCGTGCGGCCAGTGCACCTTGATAATGGCCACGGACATCGCCCCGATGATGGCCGCGGCCGGGAGAGGCATCAGGAAGCCCGAGAGGACGCCCAGGCCGCCGAAGAACTCGCCCAGGCCGCTGACCGCGGCAAAAAGGCGGGCCGGACGCACGCCCAGACTCTCCAGGAAGCCGGCGTGTCCGGAGATCCCCCGGCCGCCGAACCAGCCGAAGAGCTTCTGGGCCCCGTGGGCGAAAAAGGTCCCGCCGAGGGCGATGCGCAGGATCAAGAGTCCCGCGCTCATGAGGTCGTTCATGCCGTTCCCCTTCCCGTCCTCTGTGCCGTCACGCCGGCGGCCCGGCGGCGGCCGAGGTCAGTTGTCGCGGCGGATCTCGACGCGGTCGAGGCCGTTGTCGTTGAATTCCTTTTCGTACTTCTCGATGAGCGGGCGCTCCCGCTCCATGCCCTTCTCGGTATAGATCTCCTCCAGGGCCTCCTCGCCGAACTTGCGGGCGTAGTCGCGGTCGGCCATGCGGTAGATGAGCTGGTCCCAGAAGGAGTTGTCGTTGTAGAACTCGACCGTTTCGGCCATCTTCTCCTCGAGCTCGCCAGAGGGGATGGCCTTCTTGGTCTCCTCGTCGAAGTCGACATAATCGCCCACCCCGTGTTTTTGAGCGGCCTCGAGGACGAGGCTCTCGACCTCGTCGTATTCCTCGATAACGTCGTCGGTCCGCCAGTCGTTGGCCATGCGGTTGCCCAGATAGACGAGCTTGACCAGGGACGCCATCTGTTCTTTCGTCAATTGGATATTCATCGCGGCCTCTCCCGAGAAAATATATCATGTCCGGCCGAATTCGCCAAGCCCGGGCGGCCTCCCTCCGCCCCTGTTGACAGGCCCGGCGGCGGCGGCTATAGTTCGGTCTCGCGTATCCCGCCGAGGAGGTTCCTCCCATGAAACAATCGTGCCTCGTCCTGGCGGCGGCGCTCGTCCTGCTGACGGCCCCGGCGGCGGCCCGGCCGCAGGCCGCCAAGCCGGCCCCGGCGCCCCTCTCGGTCCGCTATGAAGAGCTGACGTCCCCGGACTTCGCCCGCGCCGTGGCCCGATCCGGAGGCGTCTGCCTCGTGCCTCTGGGCATCCTGGAAAAGCACGGCCCGCACCTGCCGCTCGGGACCGACCTCATCGATTGCCGCGAGATCGCCCTGAGCGCGGCGGCCGCCGAATACACGATCGTCTTCCCACCGTACTTCGTCGGCCAGATCTTCGAGGCCGAGCACCAGCCGGGGACGATCGCCTATGGCAGCCGGATGATGCTCGACGTCCTGCAGCAGACCTGCGACGAGCTGGCCCGCAACGGCCTCAAAAAGATCATTCTCGTCAACGGACACGGCGGCAACGACGCGTTCCTCCACTTCTTCTGCCAGGCCCAGCTCGAGACGCGCCGCGACTACGTCGTCTACCTCTTCGAGCCGTCGTACGACGAGGCGACCGAGGCCAAGCTCGACAGGATGCGCCAGACCAAGGTCGACGGGCACGCCGGTGAGGAAGAAACGTCGGTCATGCTCGCCCACTACCCCGGGCTCGTCCACCTCGACCGGGCCAAGGACGAAAGCGGCGAGGACCAGAAGCGCCAGGCCGGGCTGAAGAACGCCTACACGGGCATCTGGTGGTATGCCGGCCAGCCCAACCATTACCGCGGCGACGGGAGCGCCGGGAACGCGGCCTTCGGCCAGGCCTTGATCGAGGCCGAGACGGGGGCCCTCGTCGAGATGGTCCGTTCGGTCAAGAAAGATACGGTAACGGCTGATCTCCAGAAGCGCTTCTTCGACGACGCGGCCAAGCCGCTCGAGACCAAGCCCTTCGTCAAGAAGTAATGAAGCGGCTCTTCGACCTGGCCAACCTGATCTTGCTCTTCCTGCTGGGAGCGCTCGTCTACCGATCGTACCCCGGCCTGCCGGAGCGGGTCCCCATGCATTTCGACTTGGCGGGACGGCCGGACCGATGGGGCGGCCGGGGCGGCCTGGTCGGGCTTCTCGCCGTGCCCTTCGTCATCACCGTCGTCCTTTACGCGCTCGGCCATTATCTGCCCCGCCTCGGAGCGAACGCCCGTTCGATGAACATCCCGCACAGGGAGGAATTTTTGAAGCTCCCGGCCGAGAAGCAGGAGATCTTCTGGGTGGTCTTTAGGGACTTCTTCGCGGGCCTTACGGCCTCGACCAATCTTCTGTTCTATCTCATCATCCGCGGCACCGTGCGGATCGCCGCGGGAGGGGCAAGCATCCTGCCCTTCAAGCTCATGCTTCCCGCGCTCGGCCTCATGGGTCTCGTCATGATCACCTATCTGAGGCGCCTGATCACGCTGCCCGGGAAGCTCGTCCGGGGTGAAGAATGAATGTTATAATGAAACCGCAAGGGAGGCCGACATGAGACCGAACACGAATAGGTTCATCTTCTTGGCCGTCATCGCCTTCAGCCTGGCCCTCTTCGCCTGCGCCGACACGCGCAAAGGCGAACGCGGGGCCGCTCCGGCGCCCGCCCCGGCCTCGGGAGTGATGGCCGGCTCGCAAGGGGCCGGCGAGACCGCGGCAGGGGTGTCCTGGGGCGCCGCCAGGCAGGGACAGGCCGAGCCGCAGGGCCAGGTCTCCGGAATGTCCCGGCTGACCGAGGACGAGCGGAACACGATCGAGGTCGTCCAGAAGAGCCGGAATTCCGTCGTTTACATCACCAACCTGCAGTATATCCGGGACTTTTTCTATTCGTCCGACCAGCCCGTGCCGCAGGGCAGCGGGTCGGGGTTCGTTTGGGACGACCAGGGGCACATCGTCACGAACTTCCACGTCATCGCCGAGGGCGATAAATTCATGGTCAGCCTGCCCGATCAGAAGCAGGTCGAGGCCACGCTCGTCGGCCGCGACCCGAGCAAGGACGTCGCCGTTCTCAAGCTCGGCGAGCCTGTCGCCGGCCTCGGCCCGGTCTCGATCGGAACGTCGCACGACCTCCAGGTCGGCCAGAAGGTCATCGCCATCGGCAATCCCTTCGGGTTCGACCACACGGTCACCAAAGGCATCGTCAGCGCCCTGGGCCGGTCCGTGCCCGGCGCCGGCAACGTCACGATCCGGGACATGATCCAGACCGACGCCTCGATCAATCCGGGCAATTCGGGCGGTCCGCTTCTCAATTCGTCCGGCGAGCTCATCGGCATGAACACGATGATCATCAGCCCTTCGGGGACGTCGAGCGGGGTCGGGTTCGCCGTGCCGGTGGACACCATCCGGAAGATCGTGCCCCAGATCATCCAATTCGGCAAGGTCACCCGGCCCGATATCGGCGGCGTCTCGTTCGTGCGCGACGAGGTGGCCCGGAGAGCCGGCATCGAGGGGGCGGTCATCCTCGAGGTCTCGAAGGGGAGCGCCGCTTACAATCAGGAGCTGCGCGGCCTCTATCGGGACAACTTCGGCCGCCTGCTGATCCGGGATGTCATCACAGGCATCGATGCCATGAAGGTCAAATCGTACGACGACCTTTTCGCCGCTCTCGACGGCTACAAGATCGGCGACAAGGTGACGCTGACGGTCCTGCGCGAAGGAAAGACCCGTAAGGTGACGATCCAGCTCGTCGGCTCCGACTAGGTCGATTTTTTAAGGGGAACGATCCCGGCCATATCGCCGATCACATTGACCAGGTCCTTGTCCGACGGGACGATGATCTTGGCGTTGCCCTGGAGGGCCGTCTCAAGGGCCTGGAGCCGGCGCAGGACTTGGGCGTTGCCGACGAAGTACTTCTCGGCGGCCTCGTTGACCAGGCGGATGGCTTCGGCCTCGCCCTGGGCCTCGAGGATCTTGGCCTGGCGGACGCCCTCGGCCTTCTTGATCTCGGCCCGCCGCTCGCCGTCGGCAACGGTTTCCCGCGCCGTGGCGAAGTCGATCGCGGCGATCTTCTCGTTCTCGGCCTTGACGACCTTGTTCATCGTCTCCTGGACGTCCTTCGGGGGATCGATCTCCTTGAGCTCGGTCCGGACGATGTCGATGCCCCAGCGGGCCGCTTCCGCGGACAGCGTCTTGAGGAGCTCGTCGTTGATCTTGCCCCGCTCGCTGTTGGCCGACTTGAGGGTCAGCGTGCCGATGATGTTGCGCAGCGTCGTCCGGGCCAGATTGACGATCTGCCACTGGAAGTTGTTGACGTTGTACTGGGACGCCTTGACGCTCGGCTCGTCTTCCTTGACCCGGAAGTAGACCTGGGCGTCGACCCGGGCGTTGAGGTTGTCGTTGGTGATGATCTCCTGGGGCGCGGCGTCGACCATCATCTCGGTGATGTTGATCTGGCGCATCGTCTCGATGACGGGCATGACCCAGCTGAAGCCCGGGTGGGCAAAGCGGTTGTACTTTCCCAGACGCTCGATAAGCCCCCGGTGCGTCGGCCGGACGATGCGGATGCCCGCCAGGAAGATGAAGACGACGATCACTGCGATCCAAAAATAGTACGGCATGGATGTCCTCCCCTCGGTGAAAGTGCCTATTGAATGTAACGCCGCCCCTTCGCGATGTCAATCAAGAAGGGGTCAAACCTAAATTTATCCACTTTCCGCGATCAATAGGTTTTTCTACGAAAAAAAAGTGGAAAAGTTTAGGTTTGACCCCTTCCTACATCTTCC
>Ga0326732_1000028_pt1 | contig 34735 bp, 32 predicted proteins | sample MHFSIPfraction_4_FD_207644 | JGI IMG/M metagenome (GOLD analysis project Ga0326732, IMG submission 207644) | Lab enriched peat soil microbial communities from Michigan Hollow, Ithaca, NY, United States - MHF12FN SIP fraction | ecosystem: Environmental > Terrestrial > Soil > Wetlands > Peat...
AGAAAGCAGGGGCACATGAAACCGTTCATGGCATCACACTACGTAAAAATATAAGTCGCATGCTCAAATAGGCGTGCTGATAGTGTTGCGTATTTGAGTAATTGCGCTTACTGAACAACGTCCCCTATTCCCGCATGCTCAAATAGGCGTGCTGATAGTGTTGCGTATTTGAGTAATTGCGCTTACTGAACAACGTCCCCTATTCCCGCTACTAAAGCGATTGAGCTAAAGCCCTGATTTATTTTGTTTTATCGACCAACTCGGCCTGAAGGCCGGGGCAATTGTCATGAGTTTTAACTGCGGATTCGAGGTGTTACCTCTTGATATGGGTCGTGGGAACGATTAAAAGTGCGGTTGTTTTATGATGAATGTGCGATGAACCTTATCCTGTCAGCCATGAAAACATTCATGACCGTAGTAATAGCACTCATCCTGCTACTCGGCACAGCGCCCGCATGGGCTGGGCCCTATGACGAATACGCAGGGGAAAAGCGCGAGAGCGTCAACCTGATCATAACAGAAAAAGAGGCCATTACGGAGCCGCTTTCGGCAATGGGCGTCAATGTCGATATGAGAGGCACGTCAGAAAAAGAGACCAAACTATTCGGAGTCCGGGTCAAAACATCCGGGACCTTCAAGGGACCCGTATCAATCAGAGCCGCACAGGCTGAGATCGGCGGCACCTTCCTGCAGGGAGTCGACTGCATGGCGGCAAATGCGCAACTCTCCGGCAGCTATGCTGGCGATGTCGTCGTCCGCGCGGCCAATATCGAACTCGATTCGACACTCGTCATCAATGGCAATTTCAGATACACTGCCAAATCGATAACGGGGCTTGACAAGGCCAGAATCAGCGGGACGGTTTCACAGATCGAATCCGAACCTGCCAATGATAAGGTGCTGAGGCAATGGCAGGAGTATACCCGTCGAACCGCCGCAGCGTTTGCCGTCAGCAGTTGGATTATCTCTTTCTGCTCGGCACTCCTTACCGGGTATCTGGTATTAAGGTTCTTTCCGGAACAGGTCGAACGGATTGTCGGCACCATGCACTCTTCGCCCTGGCCCAGCATCCTCTTCGGATTCATTTTCCTGGTAGTGACACCTATCGCTCTTCTCTTGACAATGATTACCGTTGTCGGCATACCTATCGCGATGGTTGCGGGAATGCTCTACCTTGTCATCCTCTATTTCGCTCCGATCATGGCCGGCCTGTCGATCGGCAGGATGCTCATAACCCGCCTCAGAGGCGCTGAAGCCTCCAGGACGCTTTTCCTGCCGCTGATTTCAGGGATATTGCTGATCTGGCTCATTCAACTCATACCTATTATCGGATGGATTGGGTGGTTTATCCTCTTCCTCTTAGGCATCGGAGGGATCTGGTTGACCTTCTGGAGTGGGTTCAGCAGAAAAGGCAGGGGGGCGGAACGGCTGATAGCAGAAGACGATACCCGACTCTGAAACAGCACAAGGCCATCCTCCTGTGAGGGAATAGAAATTACGTATCCCGGTCGTCGATGCCGAGAGTACCCTGGGAAGGGGTAAAATAGAACTGACCAGCTGTATCGTGCTCAAAAAAGAAGTCGACCGAGAATTCACAGAGGTTGCAGACATCGTCGAAAATGACAATGTTTTCCGGAAGTGTGGCTGAGGTCGTGTTCATCTGGTGTCCAGAAATCGTTCAGGAGCAAAGCCAAGGTGCCGTCACAGAAACTCCTCGAAATAGTCCAGGTCCTTGTGGAAGGTCTCCTCGAGGGAGAAGAGAGCTACCAGAGCAAGCAGCATGCAGATGCCTCCGACTACGAGCGCGCCCCCTTCGAGCCCCATACGGCCGCGGGTGAACTGGAACAGCATCGTGATCGGCACCACCATCCCCCTGACCAGATTGGGCACGGTCGTGGCGACCGTCGCCCTCAGGTTCGTGCCAAACTGCTCCGCCGCGACGGTCACGAAAATGGCCCAGTACCCCCCTGAAAATCCGAGGGCAGCGCACACCCCGTAGAAGAATTCCGGACTTGCGCCTGCCTGGTTGAAGTACATCGCCACGGAAGCGATCGTTAGCGCCATGAAGAGAAGCACCGCTTTCTTGCGGCTCCTGAAGAGCTGGCTCAACAGGCCGCTCGACAGGTCGCCGAACACCAGGCCGAGATAGCAGAACATCACCGCGTTGCCGGCCGACACCTCGCCCGAGATGTGGAACGAAGTGGCGAACTCCGGCGAGAAGGTGATCAATACGCCGACCACGAACCAGATCGGCACTCCGATCAGGATCGAGTTGAGGTAGCGGAAAAACCGGTCGCGGCTGGTGAACAGGGCGAACAGGTTTCCCCTGCTCATCCCGGCCTTCTCCTCCATCGTCTTGAACATGCCCGACTCGGAGACCCTGACCCGTGCGAGAAGGAGCAGGAGGCCGAGCGCGCCGCCGACGAAGAAGGCGTTGCGCCAGTCGAACGCATGGGCGACCATATTGGCGAGGATGGCTCCCGAAACTCCGATCGAGGCCACCAGCATCGTGCCGTAACCGCGGATACGGGTATGCAGCACCTCCGAAACCAGCGTGATGCCGGCCCCGAGCTCACCCGCAAGGCCTACTCCCGCCACGAACCGGAAGAACGCGTAGGCCGGCAGCGTCGTCACCAGGCCGTTGGCGATGTTGGCCAGAGAGTACATCAGGATCGAGCCGAACATGATCTTCAAGCGCCCCTTCTTGTCCCCTAGCCACCCCCATAAGATTCCGCCAAGAAGCATGCCGATCATCTGCATGTTCAGGAGGTAGACCCCGTAGTCGATCAGCTCCTTGCCCTGCAACCCGAACGACTTCAGGCTCGGCACCCGCACGATGCTGAAGAGCACGAGGTCGTAGATATCGACGAAATAGCCGAGCGCCGCCACAATCACCGGCAGGCTGAATACTGCCCGGATTGATGCCTGGGATTTTGACTCCACTGAATCCTCCTGATTTTTCCCGGGGGAATTGCCGGGAAGAGATTGAAGCATATCATCTTATCTCATGAAGATAGGATATGGCGGGCAATGTCGGAAACACTACGGGAATCCGTGATGGGTGATGATTCGAAAGCAGGGCGTCTGGCTGCAGCTCCGGCAAGCTTCCCGCCGTCCCCCGAGTGTCATGTCCGTTCTGAACCGATGTATCAACATGCCTGTTGCTGCAATGGCCAGAGTTATCGCACTGAAAGATAGCCACGACAACATTGATCCAGAAGATGGATTGCCACGTCGCTACGCTCCTCGCAATGACAAAACAGTATATGACAAGATGGATTGACACGTCGCTTCACTCCTCGCAATGACAACACAGTATATGACAAGATGAATTGACACGTCGCTTCACTCCTCGCAATGACAAAACAGTACATGACAAGGTGGATTGACACGTCATTACGCTCCTTGCAATGACAAAACAGTATATGACAAGATGAATTGCCATGTCGCTACGCCCTTCGCAATGACAAAACGGTATATGACAAGGTGGATTGCCACGTCGCTACGTTCCTTGCAATGACAAAACAGTATATGACAAGATGGATTGCCACGTCGCTACGCTCCTCGCAATGACAAAACGGTATACGGCTACATGCCGTCGATATGACATTAGCGGAATGCGACGGGAGCGTTCCTCTCCCTGAGATGCTTCAGGACTGCGGACACATCATCCTCGACGGCATAGGCGAGCTCGAAGTCCTGCATTTTCGTAAGGGCGTTCGGCACGACGATGCAGTCGATGCCGGCGGCATGGGCGGACGTCAGGCCGCGACGGGAATCCTCGACGGCGAGGCACTGCTCCGGCTTCAGGCCGAGCAGGTCGAGCGCCTTCAGGTAGGGTTCGGGATGCGGCTTGGGGCATTTGATATCGTCTTCGGTGACGATCACCTCGAAGCGGTCGAGCAATCCTTCGGGACCGTGCATGAGTTCGATCTTGTCGCGGGGGCTGCCGGTCACCAGGGCGAGCCGTACCTGCCCGGCGAGCGCCTCCAGGGTTTCACGGGCTTTCGGCATGAGCGGCACGGAGTTGCTGATCCGGTTGACGAACGCCTCGTTGCGTCGGTCGAGCAGTGGCGGAATGAGATCCGGAGCCATGCCGAGTTCATGGGCGATCTGGAAACTGTGCTTCGCGTTACCCAGATACTCAAGGCCCCAGTAGGTCTCGTCGATATGCAGGCCGGCCTGGGCGAAAAACGCCCGGGTCAGGTCGAAAAAGAGGGATTCGCTGTCGAGCAGGAGGCCATCGTTGTCCCAGAGAACCGCTTGGATCATTACACCCCTTTCTTCCGGTCCCTGAAACAGCTGCTGTAGACCTTCACCACCCTCACCGCGGCCTTGCGGACGTCGCCGTCGGCCACGAGCGCCAGCGCCTGGCGGCGGCTGAAGCTGCCCGGATTGTTGCGCATGAGTTCGTTCCTGTAGAGCATGCGCATGAGGATGTCCATCGAAACCGACCACGCGGCATCCACGACCTCGCCGAGTTGGACGACGGGCCCCTTCGCCGGAGTGTTGCCGGAAACCCTCTTCATGGTCATGACCCGCAGGTCGCCCTCTTGGCTGACCGTGAGGTCGATGCGTTCACCGGAGGGGTGCGCGAGGCTGACCACCATCGGTTTCTCAAGCTTCGGTGCGGAAGGTTTCGGGACGTAGTCGATACGGGGATTCGTGTTGAGGTAGCGGGTGAAGGCGTCGAACACGATGGTGGCAACCGACGACCTGTCGAGGGTCTTGTTCACTTTGAACAGAAATACGAGCTGGAACAGATCCCTCAGGAACACGATGAGCATCGCCCGTTCGCTTTCCCGTTTGATCAGGGAGCTGTAGTTGCAGAACGCGATGTTGCAGTACGCCATCATCCTGACCAGCGCCGGGCTGTCCATGCTGGAGGTCTTGATGACCGGAGAGAAGTTGTTGTACAGATCCCAGTCGGTGGAGGTGATGTTGCCTTCGCTCCGGTACTCCTCGAAGATCTTCGTGCCGGGATAGGGGGTCATCGACATGAAGAGCGACTGCTTGAGCCCGAGCGATTTCGCGAACAGCGGGTAGGCCATGGTGTCCTCTTCGGACTCCGAGTGGTGCCCGATGATGAAATACCCTTCGGCGCCGATGCCGTGGCGGTCGAGCAGCTCGATGGCGCGCGTCACGTCGTCGAGGGAGTTCTTCTTGTTCATCAGTTCGAGCGTCTGCGGGTTCGGGCTCTCGATGCCCAGCCCGACCTTGTTGAGCCCGATGGCGCGAAGCTTCCCGAGGATGCGCTCCGCACGGACGATGTCCTTGGCCCTCGTCTCGGTCATGATGCGGAAGTTGGTGTAGCCCCGCTCGATCATCAGGTCGCAGATCGCCTCTGCACGCTTGATGTTGGTCAGGAAGTTGGCGTCCCAGATCTTGAGCAGCTTCTTCTTTTTCGGGTTGTGCAAGGTCGCGATCTCCTCCACGACGTTCTCCGGGCTCCGGCCCCGCCAGCTCTTGTGCATCTTGTCGTTGGCGCAGAACGAGCACGACCATGGGCAGCCCCTGGAGGTGTAGATGGTGTCGATGGTGTAGTCGTCGCCTTTTTCGCCGAAACGCTCGGGCCTGAGGGCACGCATCGGAAAACGGATTGAATCGACCTCCATGATCAGATCCCTCTGCCCGGTGTAGACGATGGCGCCGTTCTCCCGCCATGCAAGCCCCTTCACCTCACGGGATGGACCGCGTTCCACCAGCTCCCGGAACGTCGCCTCTCCTTCGCCGATGGCCACGAGGTCCACACAGTCGTGCGCCAGAACCTCTTCGGGAAGGGCCGTGGGATGAAACCCGCCCATGACCACATACGCCCCGTGCCGCTTCGCTATCTGGGCGAGCTTCACCGCGTTGTTGAACCCGCCGGTCATCGACGAAATAGCCACGAGGTCGATCGGACGGCTTTTCAGGAGTCTTTCGAAGCTTTCGGGAAGCTGGTCGTTGTAGTAGTCGCCTGGAATGACCAGGCTTTCGGCGATGTCTTCCACTGCGGCAGCGAGATAACAGACGCCGATACAGTCGGTGATGAATCTGGGAAAGGGGGTGATGAATGTCTGTGGCGCCTCGATAAGACAGATATTCTTGAAGAATGCCATTACGGATGCCCTCCGACTTGCGTTGGCGAATTGTGAAACAAAGATGTACGTATTGAGCTGCCAGGGCTACCAACTACTGAAGTCAGAAGTATACCCGAATCGACCGGTGAAAGGGAGATGCCTGATACATGTAACTATCGGCATGAAAAGACATTTATTGGCAATAATATACGGCATTGTCAGGCAACTTCCAGCACTTTTCATACCCCTGATTGCCGTCAGTTCAATATGAAACCTGCATGGGGAAAGAGGCTGTCTCAAAAGGATGTTCAAAACAGGTGAACCGATTTCTCACATACTTGTCATCCTGAACGAAGCGTAGCGCAGGGAAGGATCAATCTTTCTTATGACTCACTGATTATTGCTTTAAATGAAATACTTTACAAAATTTTACCAGATTTTTCACCCGGCTCTGCCAGGTTCAGAATGACAGAGGAAAGATCTGCACGAACGGAAAATCCAAAAGAAAAGGCTGCCTCAGTATTGCTCCTGAGGCAGCCTCTTTCGTTGTATTCGCCGATTGCTGTCACACTCCGGCCATCATGGCCTCGACATCGGCTTCGACCGTTCCGATCGGCTTGAGGTCGAACTTCTCCACAAGCGCCGCAGCGATGTTCGGCGTGAGGAACTCCGGAAGCGTTGGCCCGAGCCTTATGCCCTTGACGCCGAGATAGAGGAGGGCGAGCAGCACCGTGACCGCCTTCTGCTCATACCATGCGATATCGAACGAGATCGGCAGGTCGTTGATGTCCTCGAGCCCGAATACCTCCTTGAGCTTGAGGGCGATGACGGCCAGCGAATAGGAGTCGTTGCACTGGCCGGCGTCGAGCACTCTCGGAATGCCGCCGATATCGCCGAGCTGCAGCTTGTTGTACCGGTACTTCGCACAGCCGGCCGTCAGGATGACGGTGTCGTCCGGCAGGGCGCCGGCCACGTCGGTGTAGTACTGGCGGGAGGCATGCCGTCCGTCGCAGCCCGCCATGACCACGAAGCGTTTGATGGCCCCGGATTTGACCGCGTCGACCACCTTGTCGGCCAGCGCCACCACCTGGGTGTGGGCGAACCCGCCGACGATCTGCCCGTTTTCGATTTCGATCGGCGGGGGGCAGGTCCTGGCCAGTTCGATGATCCCGGAAAAGTCCTTCTCCTTGCCTTCGATACGCGCCGGAATGTGTTTCAGGCCGGGATAGCCGGCCATGCCGGTGGTGAACATGCGGTCGCGGTAGGACTGGCGGACCGGAACGATGCAGTTGGTAGTCATGATGATGGGACCGTTGAAGGTCTCGAACTCACGGTCCTGGGCCCACCAGGAGCTACCGTAGTTGCCCACGAAATGGCTGTATTTCTTGAAGGCCGGATAGTAGTGGGCCGGCAGCATCTCGCAGTGCGTGTAGACATCGACGCCTGTGCCTTCGGTCTGCCGGAGAAGCTCATCGATGTCACGCAGGTCATGGCCGGAAATCAGGATGCCGGGACGGGTGCCGACTCCGGTTTTGACGGTGGTGATCTCCGGGTTGCCGTAGGTGGTGGTGTTCGCCTTGTCGAGAAGGGCCATCGCCTTCACTGCCGTGGCGCCGGTCTCCATCACGAGCCCGAGCAGTTCGTCCGCCGGCAGGTCACGGGTGAGGTCGGAGAGCGACTTGACATAAAACGCGTAAATATCGTCGTCGTGATAGTCGAGCACGGCGGCGTGGTCGGTATAGGCGGCAAGCCCCTTGAGTCCATACAGGACGAGGCTCTTGAGGGAGCGCAGGTCCGGGTTTTCGGAGAGGCTGTCGATGCTGCACATCATGGCCTTGGCGAGGAAATCCTCACGGGTGCTTCCGGTCCAGGTGGCAGCGTCGTGACCGGGAATACGGCCGGTGAGCGCCTTGATCTCATCGCGGACGGCAAGTGTCCTGCGAATATGCTCTACGATGGACTCTTCATCGAAATTGGTGTTGGTCACGGTCACGAACAGCTCCTCGCTGATGACCCTGCCATAGTTCCTGTCGAGCGGTCCCTGAAGTTCGGCCGCGCAGAGAGCCAACCCTTCGACGGCATAGACGAGGGTGTCCTGCAGTTTGGCGGTCATTTCATCCTTGCCGCAGACGCCGCGGACGTTGCATCCGGTCCCCTTGATGCTCTCCTGACACTGGTCGCAATGCATAGTCATACTATAATTCTCCCTATTTGTTTTGTTGTTCACGATCTGGCGACAGCAACACAGCGAGCCGCCGGTCGGCGGCAGCCCCGTCGATGTCGCCAATTTTCTCCCTCGCAGCTCCCCGGTTCAGCAGGGCTGCCTTCATCAGGCTCTTCTGGCGCGGCTTCCGTTCGATCACCGAGCTGAAATCGTCGGCTGCCCCTGGGTAATCCCCCGTATCGAACCGGATCAGGCCTCGGTTGCCGTAGGCCACGATGCTCTCCCGGTAGCGGAGGCCGAGCTTCAGGGCCATGGTGTAATCCTGCAAAGCGCCTTCGCTGTCGCCTGCGGCGCTCCTGACGCATGCACGGCTGTAATAGGCCTCCGCATTCTCCGGCTCGTTGTCGATGAGCCGGGTGATCTCTCTCGCCGAACCACGGTATGCACCCAGGGCGTCCTTCAACATGAGACCCACTCCTCCGAAAGGATATCTCCGGTGACGCTCATGACGATCCGCTTGACCGGCACCCTGCGATGCGCCTTTTCGAGCGCTTTGGAGACCAGGCCCATCAGACCGCCGCAGCATGGGACCTCCATGATGGCCACGGTGATGGTATTCACTTTCGCCATATCGATCATGGCGGTGAGTTTTTCTACATAGCGCTCCATTTCGACATCCAGCTTCGGGCAGGCGATGGCGAGGCTGCGTCCACGCAGCAGCCGACCGTGGAAATCGCCGGCGGCAAACGCCGTGCAGTCGGCGGCGAGCAGCAGGTCCGAGCCCTGGTAATATGGAGCGATCGGGGTAACGAGGTGCAATTGGATTGGCCACTGCCGGAGTTCTCCGGGGGATGATGTGATTGGCGTTGCAACAACGCCGGGGGCGGACTGTCCGTTTCCCCTGAGGTCCATCATCCGGCTTCCGGGGCAGCCGCCCCCCTGATGAGCATGCGAGGTGTCAGTGGCCGGCCCCTGCGCGGAAGCCTCCTCGAGCGGATTCGGGATTCCCGCTTCGTCAAGATAATCGAACGCCGTCCGGAGCAAAGCGTCCTCACCATGCTCCATGAGATGGCGGAGATGCGCGGCGATGACGTTCGGGCCGGCTTTGACGATGCTCTCCTGCATGACACGTCGTTCGTCATAAGGTTCCGCCTCGCGCATCTCGACACGCATGGCCCCGGTCGGGCACTTGCCGACGCAGGCGCCGAGTCCGTCGCAGAAAAGGTCGCTGATGAGCCGCGCCTTGCCGTCGATTACCTGCAGGGCCCCTTCCGGGCATGCCGGAATGCACTCTCCACAACCGGTGCATAGTTGTTCCTCAATGGTTATGATCTGCCTTTTCATGTTCAAGCCTTTATGATTATTTCGTTTCCTGGCTACCCGCCGTCTGTTCGACCATTTTCAGGTCCCCGATCAGCTTGCCGATGCTCACCTTTGAAAACTCGTCGTTCACCATCTTCTCGATACGCATGATCTCGTGGCGAAGCACGCAGTTGGCCCTGTTCGAACAGAGCTGCTTCCGGAACATGCACTCGGAGACCTGAACCTGCCCCTGGAAGATTTCGATCACCTCCCTGATGGCGATCCCTTCGGGCTCCTTCGCCAGAAAGACCCCTCCTCCAGCCCCCTCTTTCGAAGTCACCAGGCCGTTTTTCATCAGCTCCTGCAGAATGCGACGGAGAAACTGGTAGGGAATCGCCAACTCCTCCGAAAGCACCCTTGCGGAGAGGACGGCGCCAGGTTTCATGCCGAGGGCAATCAGGGCCCGCACGGCGTAGTCGGTATGTTTGTTCAGTACTTTCATAGTTGTTTTATTCTGATACCAATTTAGTATCAGTTAATGAAAACCCAAAGGGAATTCGGAAAATTCCCGGAATTCCAGGTTTCCGAGAAATAATTCGCGCACCGATCCCCAGGCGCTCCTCCGGTTTTCGCGAGTACGCAGGGAAGCGTATATTGAACCTTGCGATCCCCCTCACCCTGCCCGGCAGTTCAGGGCCAGACAACAACCATCATGCTTCAGCTCAGGACAGCCGGCTACCTCGCCCTCGACAACATCCGCGCCCGTGGCGGGTTCCCCCCGCGATGGAGCGGCTTCGAAGAACTCGAGACGGTTACGGACCATTTCGTGGAGCGGTTCAGGGAGGAGCGGAGCGTGGCCTCAAGGGAGCTTGGTCCGGGATATGAACTGATCGAACGGTTCGACCGGGGTGTCAGAAGCACCGAAACCGAGCATATGGACTCAGACTCGATCGACGGGAAGGAGAAGCTGGAACTGGTCAGGGCGCTTGACCGCATGAACGCCATGACACTGGGCTATCGGCACCAGATCGACCTCCTCGACCCGATAGTCGTCGAGCTGTCACGACGCAGTCAGGGAGCGGTCAGGGTGCTCGAACTGGCCTGCGGTTCGGGAGGATTGGCATTCGCGCTGGCCGGGCATTACCTGAACAGCAGCATCGGCATTGACGTCACCGCTTCGGACATCGTACCGGAAACGGTAGCCGAAGGGAGCCGCCGGGCCATGGAGTGTTCATTGCCGGTCAAATTCAGCGTCATGAACGCTTTCGACTTCGCCGGAGTGGAACAGGGTTCATACGACCTGGTGATCATTTCCCAAAGCATGCACCATTTCTCCCCGGGTCAGCTCGCCTTGATGATAGCCCGATCGGAGGCTCACGGAGCCTCGGCCTTCGTCGGACTTGACGGATACCGGAGCCTGCTCCTGCTGGCAGGCGTCCCCTTCGTGGCAAGCCTGCAGGGCATGGAATCCTTCACCGCAGACGGCCTGACCTCCGCGAGGAAGTTCTACACAGAGGTCGAACTCGACATCATCGCCGAAATTGCGACCCGACGGAAGATGCACCGCATCCGGAGCTCATGGCCGATGAGCATGCTGCTCGTCCGGTTCGACACGAACCCGCCGGTCAGAATTTCAACCTGATATCAGCTTGCGGGAAGGTGCTCTTGAGAGACTGGATCAGCAGATCCTCTTCAAAGGGCCCGAATTCGTCGACTTTAACCGGGAAATCAGAACTTCCACTACCGAGGACAGTTTCATGCAGCGAATCGCCATTGTTCCGAAACACCTCGACATGCCACTTTTCAACGTCGGATCGTGTTTCCCACCATATAATGATTCGATCTCGAGACATCGTCGCTCCTGTTTTATTCCGTGAATCGGTTCTACATGTAGCATGCTGCAAATCACATACCATCGGCAGTATCGGCGAAAACCGGATATCTTCAGGCGAGAAAGAAGGTTGCCCCTTTACATAATGCAACTTCCCCGGGGAGGGGGCCTTGCAGAATTCAACGCCGGCGGGCAAGCCCATGGCGGAACGAAGCCTGGGGAGCAGCAACGACAGACCTCATAAACTGAATACGGAGTGCACGGGCATGGCCACTGTAAAGCCGTCGCGAATGCTTATATTACTTTTCACCCGGGCTCGGGAAGCCGGTTCGATCGCTCATGCGGTATCGTAAGCGTCATCCCGGCCTGAAGAGTCAGTAATGACAAGGATTGCATCTGCACATCTCTTAATCAACCACTAAAACTGAACTTGCGATTATGACAATAGGCAAAGCACTCGTAGGCGTCGTGGTCCTGCTCGTAGTGATCCAGTTGGTACCGTTCGGCCGCGACCACAAAAATCCTCCGGTCACCGGCACCCCGCAATGGGACAGTCCCCGGACCGAAGAGCTCTTCAACCGGGCCTGCAAGGACTGTCACTCGAACCAGACCGTCTGGCCGTGGTACAGCAGCGTGGCGCCGGTCTCCTGGCTGACCAGCCTGGACGTGAAGATCGGCCGTGAGAAGTTCAACGTTTCCGAATGGGGACGGGAAGGCAAGAACAAGGGTGATGAAGCCGCAGAAGAGACCCGGGATGGCAAGATGCCGCCATGGTTCTATCTGCCGACACATCCCGAGGCCAAGCTGACCCCTTCCGAGAAGGACGAGCTCGTCAAAGGGCTTGCCGCCACCTTCGGTGAAGAGAAGAAAGATGAAAAAAAAGAAGCACGCTGAACAGGCATGACCCTGATCCGGGCTGCAACCTCCCGTTGCCGCCCGGATACCAGGCGGCGCTCCCCTGCTCAACCACTCCAATGCAATCCAGGCAACGGCCCGGGCCCTGACGAAACCATGCGATTCACCCTGTCGTCCGGCAAGAGCCGTCCAATCGGCCACGGACAGAACTATCCACTCCACCTCCTGCTCTTCGTCGCAACCCTGTTCTGCACGACCTGGGCAGGGACCTTCTGGCTGGGCAAGCCGGCCGGCCTGACGGAAGGAGTCGCCGGATTCATCATAGGGCTGAAACCCGGCCTCCCGTTCTCGCTCTCGCTGGTCGCGTTCCTGAGCGTGCACGAGTTCGGCCACTTCTTTGCCGCCATGGCCCACCGGATAAGGGCAACGCTGCCCTACTACATCCCGGTGCCGCCGCTGCCGCTCATGCTGAACATCGGCACGATGGGCGCCATCATCAGCATAAAGGAGCCATTCCCGGATGCAGAGTCGCTCCTCGATACCGGAGCATCAGGCCCGCTCGCCGGTTTTGCCGTAGCGCTCGGCCTGCTCGTTTACGGATTCCTGAACCTTCCGCCGGCGGGATACATCTTCGCCATACACCCGGAGTACCTGGCAACCGGCGCGATCCCCAACCCTGCGCCGCCGGAGACCCTCTACCTCGGCAAGAATCTGCTCTTCCTCCTGCTCGAAACCATCATCGCACCGAAAAACCTGCCGCCGATGACTGAGTTGTACCACTACCCGTACCTGTTCGCGGGGTGGCTCGGCTGCCTGGTCACCGCCCTGAACCTGCTCCCCGTAGGCCAGCTCGACGGCGGGCACGTCGTCTACGCCCTGTTCGGGCGACGGGGCCACGAGTTGACCGCGAGAACCTTCCTGATCCTGATCACCATCCTCGGACTTCCCTCCTTCTCGGCGGGAATCGCGGAACTCTTCACCCCGGGGGCTGCCGCCGCCGTTCCGGACCTGCTGCTGCAATGGTCCTGGCCAGGCTGGATGATCTGGGCATTGATCCTCTCCAGGCTCCTTGGAACCCGTCACCCGTCGCTCACGCACAACGTCCGGCTTTCAAGAGGACGCCGCATCGCCGGATGGGTGTGCATCGCCATCTTTGTGCTTACCTTCACGCCAGTGCCTTTCGGAGTTGTCTGAGACATGAGCGACCAGATCCATAACCAGTCCCATTACCGCCTCGACTGCGCAGGCAGGATCCTCGACCTCACCACGGAGCCTGCGATCATGGGAATCGTGAACCTGACTCCGGACTCGTTTTTCGACGGTGGCCGGTTCGTCGGAGGGTCCAGGGAACCCGGCTTCGACAAAGCGCTTGAAATCGCACTCGGCATGGTCTCGAACGGAGCGGAGATTGTCGACGTAGGCGGGGAATCGACTCGTCCCGGCGCCGACACCGTGAGCGCCGAAGAGGAGATCCGCCGCACGGTCCCGTTCATCGAGCGCCTTCGCGCCCGCACCGACGCGCTCATCTCGATCGACACCTACAAATCCGAAGTCGCGGAACTAGCCCTCCAGGCGGGAGCCGACATCGTCAACGACATTTCAGGGTTCACCTTCGACGGCCGCATGGCGGAGGTCTGCGGACGGCACCGGTGCGGAGTCGTCCTGATGCACACGCCGATAAGGCCCGGCAGCATGAACTGGAGCCATGACACCGGCCACGGAGGGCCGGAGATCGTCGGGACCGTACTCCGGTTCCTGGAACGTTCGATCCAGATCGCCCGGAATCACGGAATCGAGGCGATCGTGACGGACCCCGGTATCGGATTCGGCAAAAGCGTCAGGGAGAACTTCCAGCTGCTGGCCCGGCTCGATGAGCTCCACTCGCTCGGCTATCCCGTGCTGGCCGGCCTGTCGCGGAAGTCGTTCCTCGGCCAGGCGATCCGGAGAGCGGACGCGCAGATTCCGCAACCCTCCGAACGGCTTGAGGCGACCACCAGCGCCAACACCATCGCCCTCTTGAACGGGGCGGATATCCTGAGGGTCCACGACGTCGAAGCCGCCGTACAGGCTCGCTCGGTGGTGCTTGCGCTTCGCCGGTCCGGCGGTGCATCTGCGTAACACGAAACCCTTTTCCCGTGTGCGTGTTTTTTTATTAACTTTCTGCACCGTTCCTGACCCCGGCAACCCTTCCGGTCCGGAACTGGTCGACGGTAGTTTCATTGCGGCCTGGTGCTGACCGATAACTCCCTGTTCTCATGTATCTGTCGAAAATCGAGCTCTTTGGCTTCAAAAGTTTCGCCCACAGGGTCAGGATCTCCTTCGACAAGGGGCTGACCGCCATCGTGGGCCCCAACGGCTGCGGAAAGACCAACGTGGTCGATGCCATCCGCTGGGTGCTCGGGGAGCAGAAGTCCCAGCTCCTGCGATCTCCGAAGATGGAGAGCATCATCTTCAACGGCACCAAGAGCCTCAAGCCCCTCAGTTTCACCGAGGTATCGATCACCATCCAGAACACCAGGAACGTCCTCCCGACGGAGTACACCGAGGTCACCGTCACCCGCCGCCTTTACCGCAGCGGCGACAGCGACTACCTGCTGAACCAGGTCCCCTGCCGCCTGAAGGACATCCTCGACCTGTTCGCCGACACCGGTATGGGAAGCGACGCCTATTCGGTGATCGAGCTGAAGATGATCGAGGAGATCATCAGCAACAAGAGCGAGGAGCGGCTGAAGCTGTTCGAGGAGGCCGCCGGTATCACCCGCTACAAGCAACGGCGGAAGCAGACCTTCAAGCTGCTCGAAAGCGCGAGCAGAGACCTCGCGAGGGTCGACGATGTGCTGGCAGAGGTCGAAAAGAAGGTTCGTTCGCTCAGGCTGCAGGTCAAGAAGTCCGAGCGGCTGAAGGAGATCCGCGACGAACTCAGGACGCTCGACCTGACGCTCTCCGGCATCGCCATGGGCGAGCGCCACGCAAAGCTCAGGCCTCTCCTCGAATCGATCGCCGCGGAGGAGCGGCAGAGCCACGAACTCGCGGCGAAGATCGCCACCCTCGACAGCTCCCACCAGGAGGCGGAACTCAGGCAGCTCAACCTCGAACAGCAGCTCTCCGAGGCGCAGAAGGCCCTGAACTCGGCCAACGACCTCGTGCACACCCATGAAAAACTGCTGTTGCAGCACCGGGAGAAACAGAAAAGCCTCATCGCCGCCATAGAAAAGACCGCTTTCGCCATCTCCGAAAAAAGCAGGAAGCTTGTCGATCAGCAGTCGCTGTCAGGGGAGCTCGCGGAACGGCAACTTCCGATTGAGCAGAACTGCACCACGCTTCTTGAGCGATATGAGCAGCTCAAATCGCAGATGGACGCGCTGAACGCAGGGCTCGACCGGCAGCGGCGCGATCTGCAGCAGGTCCGCCAGAAGGCCTCCGAGCTGCAACGAACGGCCGGGGCGCTCAACCTGTCACGGCAGTCGCTGCACAACAAGAAAGAGCACCTCGCGGGATCGGCGACCCGGCTCGACGAGCGCAGGCGGGAACTCGAGGAGATGCTCGACCGCGCCGACCCTGAACGGCGGGAGACCGAACTCGTGGTCACGGAAAAACGGATGAAGCTCGACGAGCTGAAAACCGAAGAGAAACTCCTAGCCGACCGGAGGGCGGCCGCCGCCGAGAAGATGGAGGGGCTGAAGGAGCGCATGCTCGCACTGCGAGGCGAACACGACCGCCTGAACAACCAGATCATCCTCTGTAACTCGATCCTCGAAAAGTTCGAAGGACTGCCCGAAGGGGTCGCATTCCTCGAAAAGCATCGTGACGGCAAACCAGGCCTGGGCTGCCTGTCGGACCTGCTCTCACTTCAGGCCGTCCACAAGAAGGCGGTCAATGCCGCTCTCGGCGAAAGCCTCGGCTACTACCTCTGCAACAACCTCGACGAGGCGAAAACCGCCGTCTCGAATCTCGTCAGGGGTGACCGGGGCAAGGTGCACTTCCTCGTGCTGGACCTGGTCAACGGCAGCAATGTGGCCGACTACCCCTCGATCGACGGCGCCGTGAGGACGGTCGACGTGATCGGCTGCCCGGAAGGGATATCGAAATCGCTCCTGCTGCTCCTGCAGGAAAGCCACATCGTACCCGATCTCGCCACGGCCGAAAGGCTGGCATCCACGCATCCTGAAGCCCGTTTCATAACGGCCGACGGGGAGAAGTTCACCGGAAAAGGACTGCTCTTCGGGGGCAGCGCGAAAGGGGGCGAGATGCTCCGACTGGGCAGAAAGGCCGAGCGCGACAAGCTCCAGAAGGAGATGAAAGGGGTGGCTGCATCGATCGGAGAAACCGAAGCCTCGCTTGCCGGCCTGAGAAAGGAGCTGGAGAGCCTCCGCGCCGATGACACGAAGCGCGCGACCGTCACGGTCGAACAGGAGATCGGCGCCCTCGAGAAGAAGCTGGCCCGACTGGAAGCGGAAAAGCACTCCAGGGCCGACCAGGTCCGACGTACGGTCGAAGAGGCCGCTTCCCTGTCGGCATCGATGCAGGGCGTCGACTCCGAGCTGGAAAGAATCGCTCCGGAGTTCGCCCGGATCCACGAGGAGGAGGTTTCGGTCCAGAAGTCGCTCGCTTCTATGCAGGAGGCGCTGTCGGCCGAAGAGAGCCGCAGCCGGACCCTGAACGGTGAGGTGCAGGCACAGCAGGGCCGGTACCGCGACGCCCAGCTCGAACGCGAAAAGCTCGGATTCAGGATCGACTCCTGCCGACAGGCCATCTCGACCCTGAACGACGAGCTGGCCTCACTTCACAAGGAGAGTGACGAATCCGGAAAGGAGGTGGCCTCGCTCGGCGCGTCGATCGGGGAGACCTCCGCGGAGCTCGAAACAGCTCTCGTCGCATCCGGCCGGCTGCAACAGGCACTGAACGAGCTTGAATCCTCCTACCGGGACCTTCAGGCAAGGAACCACGAGGCGCTCTCGGAACTGCGCGACATGCGCCGCAAGCACGAGATCTCCATGCAGATGCTGCTCGAGTTCAGCGGGCGGAAAACCGGGATCGAGCAGGAGATCGACCACATCAGGACCACGGCCCTGGAGCGTTACGGCGTCGAACTCGACCCCATGCCGGCGCTCGAGCCCGAGGGCTTCGACCAGGTGAAATCGAGAGAGCGTCTGGAGTACCTGCAGAAACAGCGCGAACAGTTCGGGGCGGTCAACGAACTCGCCATGGAGGAGTATGTCATGGAGAAGGAGCGGCTCGACTTCCTCACTTCGCAGAAGGCCGACCTGGTCAGCGCAGAGTCACAACTGAGAGAGACGATCGAGGAGATCAACAGGACGGCTCTTGAGAAGTTCAATGAGACCTTCGCCGAGGTCAGGAGGAACTTCATCAGGCTCTTTCACGACGTATTCGATCCGGAGGACGAGGTGGACCTGCTCGTCCATACCGACGAAGACCCGCTCGAAGCTCGCATCGAGATCGTCGCCAAGCCCAGAGGCAAGAAACCGCTGGCCATCGAGCAGCTGAGCGGCGGAGAGAAGGCCCTGACGGCCCTCTCGCTGCTTTTCGCCATCTACCTGGTCAAACCGAGCCCGTTCTGCATCCTCGACGAGGTCGATGCGCCGCTCGACGACGCCAACGTCGGAAGGTTCATCAAACTCCTGAAAAAATTTGAGAATAACACCCAATTTATTATCGTTACGCACAACAAGAAGAGCATGGCCTCGTGCCAGGCGCTCTACGGAGTCACGATGGAAGAGGAGGGAGTGTCCAAACTCATCCCGGTGAAGATAGAAAAAGCACGGACCGAAGAAGAGGTAACAGCCTGAAAATGCATCGCAAACTCGTGTTGTTTGACATCGATGGAACCCTGCTCAGAGTCGGGAGCGTCAACCGGCGCGTACTCGGCGATGCCCTCATCGAGGTCTACGGCACCGAGGGGAGCACGGACCGTCACGACTTTTCAGGAAAAATGGACGGCGCCATCATCTACGAGGTGCTGGAGAGCGCCGGACTCGAACGGCGCGAGATCGCGGAACGGTACGACCGGGCAAGGGAGACCTACATCGCCCTGTTCCGGCAGCGCACCAGCCCCGCGGACATCACCCTGCTCGAAGGGGTGCGCGAGCTGCTTGACGAACTCTCCGGATTACCGGGGGTGCACCTCGGCCTCCTGACCGGGAACTTCGAGGAGTCCGGACGGCACAAGCTGAAGCTGCCTGGAATCGACCACTACTTCCCCTTCGGGGCCTTCGCCGACGACGCACTCCTCCGAACCGACCTCCCGCCAATAGCCGTCGACCGCGCCGCCCGCATGACCGGCAAAAACTTTTCCTCTTCGGAAATCGTTATCATCGGCGACACCGAGCACGACATCGGTTGTGCCCGGGTGCTCGAAGCACATTCGATCGCCGTGGCCACGGGAAACTTCTCCATGCAGGAACTTGCCGCTCACCAGCCAGGCGCGCTCTTTGAAAATTTTGCCTCGACCGGTGACGTTGTCACCGAGATCCTGAACCCACAATCATAATTGCCATCATGAAGACCTACAGACGACAGATCAGGGAAAAAATCCTCCAGGCGCTCTATACGCTGGAGATCCGGGATGTCGATGTCGAATCCGCCACCAACTGGCTCCTGACCCAGGAGATCATGGAAGATCCGAACGCCATGAAGTTTTTCAACCACCTCGTCACCAGCATCGTCAAGCACCGCGAAGAGATCGACGGCTATATCGCCAAGCACACCTTCAACTGGGACATGAGCCGCATCGCGATCATCGACAAGAACATCCTGCGCATGGCGCTTGCCGAAATCCTTTACTGCGAGGATATCCCCCCAAAGGTTTCGATCAACGAAGCCATCGAGATCGCCAAGAAGTTCAGCAGCACCGAAAAGAGCAGCAAGTTCGTCAACGGCATCCTCGACGCCATCTTCAACGACCTGAAAAACGAAGGACGGATCCAGAAATGCGGCCGCGGGCTGATCGACCACTCCGAAACGAAGATGCAGAAAACGGACAACGAAAAGTGATCCCGAACCAGGCCCGGACCCCCAAGCCATGAGCATGCCAGTCAGCGAAAAGATCACCCTCATCGACAAGGCGCTTTCGGAAGTATGGCCGAACCCGAAGGGGGAACTGAACCATGAAACTCCCTTCCAGCTGCTCGTGGCCACCATCATGGCCGCCCAGGCCACCGACAGGAAGGTGAACGAGCTCACCCAGGAACTGTTCAGGGCCGCGCCGGACGCCGAAAGCATGAGCCGCATGGATGTCGACGACATCAGGACCATCATCCGCCCGATCAACTACTACAACAACAAGGCCAGAAATATCCTCGCCGTCAGCCGGAGGCTCGTGGATGAATACAACGGCCAGGTGCCCTGTTCGCGGGAGGCGCTGGAGAGCCTGCCCGGAGTTGGGAGGAAAACGGCCAACGTGGTGCTGGGCAACGCCTTCGGGGTGCCGGTCATGCCGGTCGACACCCACGTCCATCGGGTATCGAACCGCATCGGGCTGTGCCGGACCACCAAGCCGGAGGAGACCGAGGCCGCCCTCATGAACATCATCCCGGAAGCACTGGTGATCAACTTCCACCACTACCTCGTGCTGCACGGGCGCTACACCTGCAAGGCAAGGAAGCCGGAGTGCCCCTCCTGCCTCATCCGCGAAGCCTGCGACTACCAGGAGAAAACGGTATAGGGGCGGTGGGAGAAAAGGAACGTTATAGACAAGAGAAGAAGGGGTGAAAAAAATTGAACATGCGCGGCAGATGATCTCACTGCCAGACTACCCTCTTCCTCTCTTCTCTTACATTGTCAATCCCGTCCATAACGTCCATCATTCATTCGTCCATACTGTCCATTCCATCTTCTCTTCTCACGGCAGCTCGATCTTCCTGTCCACGGCGTAGCGCCACTCGCACTCAGGACGTCCGCGAGTGCCTGCCCAGAGCTCTATGGTGATGCCCTGGTTCCTGGTGGCCATCGAAGTGAAGATCTCTATCTGGTAATAGAGCTCGTCGAGCAGGTCCTTCCAGGCCTCGTCAAGCGGGTTCGCCGTCTTCTCGTAATGTTCCGAGGCTTCGATGGTCGAACTGGCCCTGAACCAGTCCGTCAGGCAAAGGTAGCTGTCCGGCATGAGGCATCCGCCCCGGAAGGTGCCTCGAGGATGCTTCACCCCGGGGATCTCCACCCAGAATTCCAGGCGGGCTTCCGGGGTGAGCTGGCCGTCGGAGGCAAGCTTTTCGACAAGTTGGGTGACCGTATCCCTGATGAGCTGCTTGCTCTCCGTGGTAAGTTCGAGCATTTTGAAATTCGGCGTGTGGTCTCTCATGGGTCGGATCGATTGGTTGACGGATACTCAAGTGGCGCTGCAAAATAAATATACGGCTCTTCCTCTTCCCCTTCAACCTCCCTGCCCCATTAAGCTCCCTTCAGCTCGGCGACCCGGAGCCCCCTGAGGGCGTTGCAGACGAGCAGGAGTTCGGCGCGGCGCAGCTCCTCGAGCGTGATCGTCTTTTCCCGTATCCAGGGTCTCGTGCGGAGCAGGTAACGGCGATAGACTCCGTTCAGGAGCCCTGATGCTAACGGCGGGGTGAACCAGAGGCCATCGATACGGACGATCACGTTGCTGATGGCCCCTTCGGTGACCTCGCCCAGCCCGTTCAGGTAGAGCACCTCCTGGCAACCCAGCCCTGAGGCCCACCGGAGGTCCCGGTCGAACCGCTCCCGAGTGGTGACCTTGTGCCTGAGGAGCAGGTCCCCGGCATCGACCGGAACCGGTGAAATGCACACATGGACAGGAGAGGCTGAACAGTCGGGGGTGAAAGGTTCGGCTGCTGCGCGCACCCCGTCGATCCGGTCAAGGGTCAGCCTTACCCGGTGCGCTCCGCCGGCCACCCTGAGACCGGGCTCCAGGTTCTCGAGCGCCGAGAGGGCCGCATGCTGGTCAAAACGCAGTCCGAGCGCCGAAGCCGAATCCGTGATCCGCTGAAGATGATCGTCGAGCAACAGGTAGGCCCCATTCCAGAGGATGGTCTCGAAAACGCCCGGTATCGAACGGGCACGGTCCGAGAGGATCCGCGCCTTGAGCATGCATTCGAGGTACTCCTGGCCCGGGTCCGAATCCCAGACGATGCCGCTGCCCGTGCCGTACACTCCCGATTCGCCCTCGAGCTCGATCGTCCTGATGGCGACGTTGAACGCCATGCGGCCACCGGGCATGATGAAGCCGACCGTCCCGGTATAGACGCCGCGGGGGCTTTTTTCGAGTCCCCTGATGAGATTCATGGCCCGGACCTTGGGTGCGCCGGTGACCGAGCCCGACGGGAACAGGGCCCGGAACAGCTCGTACAGGCCGGTCTGCGGCCTCAGTTCGCCACGTACGGTCGAGACCATCTGATGTAGGGTCGGATAGGTCCTGGTCTCGAAGAGCCCTGATGTCCTGACCGATCCCGGAGTGCAGACCTTGCCGAGATCGTTGCGCAGGAGGTCGACGATCATCAGGTTTTCCGCACGATTCTTCTCGCACACGGCAAGCTGATCCCGTTCGGCGAGGTCGTCCGAGGGAGTGCGCCCGCGCGGTGCGGTGCCCTTCATAGGCATGGTTTCGATGAGCCGCCCCTCGGCGGAGAAGAACTGCTCCGGAGAAAATGAGAGGATAACCTGTTCACCGGTGTTGAGGAAGGCCGACCACTCCGAAGGCTGAAGCCGCTTCATCGCTGAATAAAGGGCCGCAGTGCTTCCCTGGAAGCGGAAACGGATGCGTCCGGTGAAATTGACCTGGTAGACGTTGCCCGAAGCGATCTCCGACCTGATCGCTTCGAACCGGTCGAGGTACTCCTCTTCCGAAAATTCGAATCCGAGCTCCGAGACAAGGCAGCTTTCCGACGAAGCCGCTTCATCGGCAGCCGCGAGCTCAACTCGTCCGATCCGCTCCGGCTCCCGGTACGCGGCGAACCAGCCGACCATGCCGTGGCCCGGCCAGGAGCAGCCGGTAAGCGCCGGGTCAAGCGAGGCTCCAGCTTCATAGCCCAGCCAGCCGGCAAGGCAGTATCCGCGGGCAAGCCAGGATTCAAGACGTGCGAACCATGCGCGGGGATCGTCACCGGCGTAGAGAGGAAGCAGCTCCTGAGGGTCGGAAAAAAGATAGGAGCCGCCGTGGCGCCCTTCCGGGCAGGTAGCTTCGAACCAGAGCGTACCCGGCGCTTTGAGGCGCTCGTACAGGGCGGTCATTGCACCGTGGCTGCAATGTCGATGTCGCGCCCAAGCACCTCCTCGAGCCACCCCTTCAGGGATTCGGCAGCCCAGAGCTCGATATCGGGCTCGAACTTCGTGACCGCCTCGAGCACGATCCGCCGGTCGTCGATTTCGGCCTTGATCGACTGCACGTTCCGGCGGTGCCCCCGTTCGAGTCCGTTGGCCACCCGAAGGATGCCCGACAGCACATCGACCGCTCGACGGTGGGAGGGCTTGAGCTGGGCATAAAGCGGATGCTTCAACGACGGCGGGGCCTTGCGGTGGTAGCGGGCGACGTTGCCGATGATCTCGATCTCGGAGGGGGAAAAGCCGCGAAGGTCGCCGTTCATGATGATATACTGGCTATGCTTCTGGTGGGCCGAGATCGAGATGAACTCCCCGATGTTGTGCAGCAATGCAGCGTATTCGAGCAGCTCGCGGTACTGGGGCTTCAGGCCGTGCAGAGGCTGGAGCTGGTCGAACAGCATCACCGAGAGTTTGGCCACCTGGAGCGAATGGGGTTTGTGCCAGTTGCATCGGAACCCGAGTTCCACCACGCTCTGGCGCCGGATGTCGAGCTGGCCATCGCCGCCAGCCCTGCCCCTGATGCCCGAGATGTAGTGGAGCACCATGCCTTCACGCAACGCGGACTCGGAGACGATCACCTCCCTGAGGTTGAACACCCTGAAGATGGTGTTGATGAGGATCAGGCCGGGCACAATCAGGTCGACCCGCTTCTCATCGAGCCCCGTCAGCTTTTTGCGGGCGGCGGAGTCGAGAGGGATCACCGAACGGTAGAACTTCTCGAACTCCTCCCGGGTGAACCCGGTGTGGTTCAGCGCCTCGCTTGCGTCGGAATCCATGCCTGAACGGATCATGCGTGCAATGTTCAGGGCCGTACCGGACGAGGCGATGCCACGGACAACGCCAAGCCTCCGTGCCTGTTCGGCCGAGACGTAGAGCTCCGCCGCGCAGAACTGTTCGAGCAGTTTCATTTCGTGGGACGAAATCGGATCGCTGGTCACGAACCGTTCAAGCATCCTGGCCACACCGATCTTCCGGCTCTCGAGCAGATGCACGCGGTTCGAACCGGCGATGATGAACTCTACCGATCCTCCGCCGATATCGAACAGGAGGTCGGGCTTCTCTTCGAGCCGGATAGCGTTGCGCACACCGTAGTAGATGAACTGGGCCTCCTCCTTGCCCGAGATGACCTTCACCCTGAGGCCGGTCTCCCTCCTGACCATCTCGATGAACACCTCCCGGTTGGAGGCTTCACGGATGGCGCTGGTCGCGAACGCGATGACATTGTGGGGAGCCACGCCCCGCTGGGTCGCCAGGACGAGGAATTTCTTCAGCGCGGCCACCCCCTCCTGCATCGCCTGCTCGTCGAGCATCTTCGTCGAGATGCTCCCCCGACCAATGCAGATCATGTCCTTGACGCGGTCGATCTCGACGATGCCCTTGCCCTCGCTCTCCTCGACGATGACCATATGGAAAGAGTTGGTGCCGAGGTCTATGGCGGCTACCCTGAGTTTTGCTGACGGCATGGGAAAATTGGCTGACTGGTTTCGTTCGGGGGTAAAATACGCGATTTCCCCGAAAAACGAACCTGGCTCGTCCCCACCACTATCCGTCCTTTCCGCAAACGCCTTTTCAGCGTATATTCAGCAAGGAATTCCATCCGCGCTTCGCGGGTGGCAAATGTTTCAGAATCAGCCACTCGCGATGAGCCAAGTCTTGAGTACCGGAAAAACCGACAAGGACCCGAACCAGCTGGATTTCAGGTATGAGTTCGCCCGCAAGGCGATCCATCTGTCATCGCTGCTGATCCCGCTGATCTACTGCCGGATAAACCGTGATCTCGCGCTCATGATCCTCACGCCGCTCACCGCAGGATTCCTGATCGTGGACATCCTCAAGAACTTCGTGCCAGCCGTCGCGGATTGGTATCACGGAACCTTCGCGCCGATGCTCCGGCATCATGAACTGCAGAAGGACCACATCCACCTGAACGGAGCCACCTGGATCACCCTGTCGGCATTCATCCTGATCGCACTGTTCCCGAAGATGATCGCGGTGACCGCATTCGCCATGGTGTCGGTCTCCGATACGGTGGCAGCGCTGGTCGGCAAGAAGTTCGGACGGCACCGGTTCAGCGAAAAGAGCGTCGAAGGCAGCCTGGCGTTCCTCTTCTCGGCGGTCGCCATCGCGATGATCGTGCCGAAAGTGCTGCTGCCGGCGGGCATCGCGATGGCCGTCGCAGGCACCGTTGCCGAAGCGCTCGTGCTCCGTGTCGGAGGCTTCAAGATCGACGACAACATCACCGTCCCCCTCGCCTCGGCGCTTGCCGGACTCGCCTGCTACATCTGGTTTTTCCCCGGGTCGATGGACGCACTATCCTCCTGCCGGTAACCCATGCAGACCGTCGTCACCGATTCACCTGAAGAGGCCGCAGGGTTTCTTAACCTCGGCGGCATCGTCGCCTTCCCGACAGAGACCGTCTTCGGTCTGGGGGCGGACGCATTCCGTCCTGATGCTGTCGCCGGCATCTTCAGGGCAAAGGGTCGGCCCTCCGACAACCCCCTGATCGTGCATGTGCAGGACCCCGGGCAGGTCGAAGAGGTCGCCGTCGGGATCAACAACCATGCCAGGGAGCTCATCGAACGCTTCTTCCCTGGTCCCTTGACCGTGGTGCTGAACAAGAGGGACTCCGTGCCGGATATCGTATCGGCCGGCCTGCCGACCGTGGGGGTTCGCTGCCCGTCGCATCCGGTGGCTGCGGCGTTCCTGAAGTGCTGCGACCACCCTGTGGCCGCTCCGTCGGCCAACATCTCGGGCCGACCGAGTCCGACCGACTGGAAGACCGTGTACCACGATCTCGGGGGCAGGATCGACTGCCTCTTGCGGGGCGCACCGAGCACGATCGGCCTCGAATCATCCATCGTGGACTGCTCGGTCGATCCGCCACTCCTCTTGAGGAGCGGGGCGGTGAGCCTGGAATCGCTTCTCGAGGTGGTTCCCTGCCTGAAGGTCGCCACGTCATGCAAGCCTGGCGAAGCGCCGAAAAGCCCCGGCATGAAATACCGCCATTACTCCCCCGAGGCTTCGATCGTGCTCGTCGAGGGACCCATGAAAACGCTCGGCGCCATGCCACCATCGGCCTGGATAGGACTCTCCGTGCCGCCGGAAGGCGCGGTACAGACCATGGCATGCCGTTCCGTCGAAGAGTATGCCCGCGTGCTGTTCGGCTTCTTCCGCACCTGCGACGCTTCCGGCATCCGCGTCATCTACTGTGAGCTTCCCCCGGAAGAGGGCATCGGCCGCGCCATCCGCGACCGCCTGCACAAGGCCGCCGGAGCTCCCTCTAAAACTGGTACATGACACCAAGGTTGAACGACCCCGGCGACGAGGTGTCGCGCAGGTCGTTCCCGCTGCTGAAACTGTCGCGGTCGGCATACCAGGTCGTTTCGAATTTGGCGGCGAGCCTCAGGTTTTGCATGGCCTGCCAGTTGACGAGCAGGAATACGGCCTGTCCCTTCCCATAGAACGAGCTGATGGAGTAGACCTGTGGAAGATCGTCCTCGTAGGCGTAGACGGCCGCGTCGTAGCTGTCGGTATCGAAACGGGTATACCTGGCGGTTGCCGCAAGCCTGCCGAAGGTCGACTTGAGCTGCTCGTAGAGGAGCCAGCCCCGATCGGTCCGCACTCCTGCCGTATATCGGCTTTCGACAGCCTTGTACTCCCCTCTCGTCTTGAAGGTGAACATGGGCGAGGCTTTCGTCTCGAGCCCGAGCTGCACCCGGTTCGTGCTCTTCGGAACCGGCATGACGTACTCCATCCACCCGCCGTCAGGCGTCTGGATTTTCGTCTCCTCCTTCTGCTTGTGCTGGTACAGGGCGCTCCAGGTCATGGAGGGATTCTGCTTCCAGGTGAGATAGAGCCGTGCATCATGCCCGGACGACGGGAGCGCATAGGTGCTTCCGAGTTCGGAAAACCTGAACATATCGTACGACGCTCCGAGATCGAGGTTCCTGAGCACCTTCGCATCGAGACCGAGATAGAAGCCCTCCTCGTTCGAGCCGTCGTCGCCCCGTTCGGCGAACGCGCCGGCAAACGGCGAATAGTATCCTTTCGCATAGTTGCGGATCGAGGCCACGCCGGTGACTCCGGAACCGAGCCTGGACTGCAGGCCGGCAATCCAGGATACGGCGTCCGGCTGCTGCGAGAAGGCCGCCTCGCCGAAGGCCTGCATATCCCGGTAGACGAAGTTGGCTTCCACGGAGCCTGACCGGCGCTCACGGCCGTCGCCGCTGAGCCAGTCGACCGGAATGCCGTAACGATAGTCCATCAGCGTAGCTCCGAGACCTGCGCCCAGTTCGCCGGAACGGAAGCGGTAACGGAGGTTCACGCCGTGCGCTTCAAGCTCGAGGTTGTCCTTTTTCGCCTGTTCCGACACCGTGCGATGCAAGCCGGTGGCCAGAAGGGTTGTGGCCACGCCATCGGTGATCGTGGCATCGAGCCGGTTTCTGGAGGTGAAGGCTGTAATATCGAACGGGCCGGGACTCAGGGTCACGGCGCCGCCCTGCATGAAGTTATCCTCGGCCGCCGAAGTGTAGGGCCGAAGCGAGGAGGAGAAGAGCAGCACCCCGTCGACAGCATCGGTCCCCTTCGAAAAATAGCGCCCCTGCCCGAACAGCAGCCCCTGCCCGAAACTGAGCCGGTAAGCTCCGACGACCGCCTGGGTCAGCATCCCTATCTGTTCGGCGTGGAGGCTGAACGACAGGAAATCACCTGCATCGGGCTCTCCGATGTCGCTGTCCTGCACGAAACTCAACCCGTAATTCGCTCCGGAGGCCTGAAGATGGCTGAACAGGTGACGGTTGCCACCCGCATATTTTCCGGTTTCAATGCCTCTCCTCGGAGGCGTCTCCCAGTATGCCCTGCCGTATGCACTGCCTTTCAGGGAGGGCGCCTTGCCCTTCTGACGGGGAGCTCTCGGCAGGTCGAACGACAGGTACGGTGCGACCCTTGAGGCACTGTCGGCCCCTATGACCGCTCCAAGGTCTACGGCCGAGCCGATCGACCCCCGGGAGCTTCGCCATTCGAGAATCTTCGACACGTCGGCTGCGGAGAGAAAAGGAATCCGGAGCAGCTGTCGTTCGGAGGCGGTGTTGAGAGGTACGGGGCTGCGACTCAGATCGTGCAGAAGCTCGACAAGCTCCTCGCCGTTGGGCTCCGGCTCGTTCCGGTCGAAAAGATCTTCCACCGGTTCAAAGCCGGAAGCAGCACCAGGAAAAGTGACGGACAGGCAAAGCGCGGCGACCGAGGCCAGTCGCCGGCAGCGGGGGAACGATGTTCGCTTCATCGGTGGGGGGACGATGATGTTATAAGAGCTACAGCGTCAACAGGAAACTACGACAGGCCGCCCGTTTCAGGGCAGGCGGTCAGGACTCGCCGCACAACTTGTACAACTGCTCCACCTCCTTGCGGCTGAGGTAGCGCCATTCGCCGCGCCGAAGGTCGCCCGGAGTCAGGCCGGCATAGGCGACCCGGTCGAGCCGCCTGACCTCGAAACCGAGGGTGCTGAACATCCGGCGCACCTGATGGTTCTTGCCTTCATGGATACTGACCAGTACGCTCATGCCGTCATCGAGGATCTTCGCCCTGCAGGGGCTCACCTTTTCGCCGGTATCCTTCAGCCGCATCCCGGCGGTCAGCTTCTGCAGCATGGCCGGTGGAAATTTCAGGTCGAGGGCCGCCAGGTACTCTTTCCGCACCTGCGACGACGGGTGCATCAGCCGGTGGGCTAGCGTACCATCGTTGGTCAGGATCAACAGGCCGGTGCTCTTCCGGTCGAGACGGCCGACCGGGAAGACCCGCTCCTTCACGTTCACAAAATCGAAGATCTGCTGACGGTCGCGTTCGTCATGGCTAGTGGTGATCACGTTCCTCGGCTTGTTGAAGAGGATGTAGACCATCTTCTCCTCCGGCTTGGCCAGAAACCGGCCATCGACGATCACCTCGTCGTTCCTGGGATCGACCTTCATGCCCGGCTCGTCGGCGACGCGCCCGTTCACGACCACCTTGCCCTCAAGCACCATCTGGTCGGCCGCCCGCCTTGAAGCGACACCGCACATGGCCAGGTATTTATTGATCCTTACTTTCTCTTCAAGAGCCTGCTTTTTCATTCATCGTCCTTTGTTTCACTGATTTCATCCAGGGAGGGAGCCATGTCCACTCCGGCGGATGCAAGATATTGCTGTTCCTCATGCTCCTGGAGTATCTCCCGGATCTCCCGCAGTTTCGGCAGGTCCTTGAGGGACGAGAGATGGAACAGGTCGAGGAACTCCCTGGTCGTCCCGTACTGCAACGGCCTGCCTGGCGCGTCCGCACGTCCGCGAACCTCGAGCAGCCCCCGTTCGAGCAGCCGGTCGATCGCGTAGTCCGGGCTGACGCCCCTGATCTGCTGGATATTGCCTCTCGTGACCGGCTGGTGCCAGGCGACGACCGAGAGGACTTCGAGCATCGAGCGGGAGAGCCGACGCTGGATGACCGGAGCCAGCAGCTTGCGGACAAGGTCACCGTGTTCGGGCTCGCTCAGAAAGCGGTATCCACCGGCGATCGAGTGGATCCGGAAGGTGCGGCCGGTCGCCTCGTACTCACGGTTGAGGGTTTCGACTGCGGCCTCGAATTCGCCATACTTGATGTCGAAACCGGTGACCTGGCAGATGGTCTGATAGGTAACGGCCTCTGGTGAAGCGAAAATCAGGGCTTCGATAGACTGGAGGATGTGTCGGTCCTGATCCTGCACGATGTGGTATCCAAGTTTGCCGGTAGCGTGGTCCGGAGAGCGTCGGAGACCCTGCTCAGGAACAACACCCCTTTTTGCGTGCCGTGGAAAACTCGCCGTCGATCCCGAGACCCTGTTCGTAGGCGTACCACATCTCCTGGCACGGGAAGTTGCATTCGTAGAGGGCCTTGCCGATGATGACCGAATCCACGCCGAACTTCTCAAGCTGGCGGAGCTTCTGCAGGTCTTCAGAACTGCAGACGCCTCCGGATGCCGTCACCTTCATATTGGCTTTCTCGGCGAACGCTCTCGTGGATTCGTAACCGACACCCTGGAGCATGCCGTCACGGGTGATATCGGTGTAGATGACCCGCTCGACGCCGAGCTTCTTCATCTCGAGGGCGAGCTCGTAATCCTTCATGCCGCTGCTTTCGGTCCAGCCCTTGATCTTGGGCACGCCGTTCTCGGCATCGATGCCGACGACGATCTGTGACGGGCTGTACTTTTTCAGGAGATCGGCGATCAGCCCCGGGTTGGTGACTGCCGCAGAACCGATGACTACCCGGCTCACGCCGATATCGAGATATTTCGCGACCGCCTCGACGGACCTGATACCACCGCCGACCTGGATCGGGATGTCAAGCATGCCGACGATCTCGCGGATCTTTTCAAAATTGACCAGTTCACCGGTCAGGGCGGCGTCGAGGTCGACGACGTGCAGCATCTTGGCGTTCTGCTTCCTCCAGATGACCGCCATATCGCACGGGTTGTCGAGATAGATCTTCTTCTGCGCGAAATCACCTCTGGTAAGCCTGACGCACTTGCCTTCCTTTATATCGATGGCCGGTATGATCAACATGGCAGTAAACGGGTAAACTACTTAGCACTCAGCAAAATTCTTCAGCACCTGCAGGCCCGTTTCGGAGCTCTTTTCAGGATGGAACTGTACAGCGAAAATACCATTTTTTTCGATGGCCGAACAAAAATTTTTTCCCGCGTAAGTGGTCGTGGCCGCGATGCTGTCAGGCTCTGAGGGGCTGCAGTAGTATGAGTGGACGAAGTAGAACCAGGAGTGGTCGGGGATGTTCCTGAACAGCACCGAATCCTGCCTGCAGAGTTCTATGGTGTTCCAGCCGATCTGTGGAATCTTGTCGGTCGTGCTGGTGAACTGGACGACCTTGCCCGGAACGGAACCGAGACCGGAGTGCGCACCCATCTCCTCGCTGCCGCTCAGGAGGAGCTGCATGCCGAGGCAGATGCCGAGCACCTGGCGCCCCTTGTCGATATGCTCCAGGATGGCCTCGGTGAACCCGAGCCTGTCGAACGTCTCCATCGCGGGCCCGAAGGCGCCTACCCCTGGAATGAGCACCTTCTCGTAGCCGGAGAGCTCCGATGCCCTGTCACTGACAACGGCCTTGATGCCGAGATAATCGAGGGCCTTGTGGACAGAACGAAGGTTTCCTGCTCCGTAGTCGGCGATAAATACCATGAAAAAGAGATTAATTCATTCCTGAAAGGTACCGAAACGCAATAAATCGGCTTCCGGCCCATGAAAAAGCGTCAACCCTGCTTTCAATTAAGAAGTTCAAAACGTATTATAGTCAGATTAGGGCTTTCGCTTCTTCCCGGCTTTCCTGAAAGTCATCCCAATCCACATATCACGAGAAATCGATTACAACAATGTACAGGATTGTGTCCGCTATTTTTTTAGCTGAAAATATCAAAAAATTCGATATAGAGGCTCCGCGGATCGCAAAAAAGCGAAAAGCCGGACAGTTCGTCATGCTGCGGCTCAAGCAGAACGGCGAGCGGTTCCCGCTGACCATCGCCGACTCCGATCCGGAGAGAGGCACGATCACCATCATCGCGCAGGGCGCAGGCAAGTCGACCCGGGCGCTGAACAACCTTGAGGCCGGAGACTCGATCGCGGACGTCGTCGGGCCGCTGGGAACCCCCTCGCACATTGAGAATTTCGGCACCGCCGTCAGCATCGGCGGGGGCGTCGGCACGGCCATCGCCTATCCGACGGCCGCCGCGCTCAAGGCTGCGGGGAACTATGTCATCACCATCAACGGCGCGAGGACGAAGGAGCTGGTGATCCTCGAAAAGGAGATGAAGGCTGTCAGCGATGAAGCTTACATCACCACGGACGATGGCTCTTACGGGTTCAACGGATTCGTGACGCAGAAGCTTCAGGAGCTGATCGATTCGGGCAGAAAGATCGACTTCGTGCTTGCCATCGGCCCGATCCCGATGATGAAGGCCGTCGCCGAGGTGACCCGCCCCTACGGGATCAAAACGGTCGTCAGCCTGAATCCGATCATGATCGACGGCACCGGCATGTGCGGTGGATGCCGGGTGACGGTCGGCAATGAGACCAGGTTCGCCTGCGTCGACGGTCCTGAGTTCGACGCTCACCTGGTCGACTTCAAGAACCTTGCCGACAGGAACAGGATCTACCTGAAGGAAGAAAAAAATTCGGACGAAGCCGCTGCACACCAGTGCAGGCTGACTGCGCAGGCCTAAGCCCCTGCAAACTCGAACATTCAACGAAATAACCAGCCCCCCGGCCCCCTCTGACAGGGAGTTCGGGGACGGGCATTGTCATCGAAACCAGTTACACAGTAAAACTGCGATCATCATGGATGCAAGACATATCACGACGAAGGAACGCCTTGCCATTCCCCGCCAGGTGATGCCGGCACAGGACCCGGAGATCCGAATCGGTAACTTCGAAGAGGTGCATCTGGGCCTCACTCCCGAACTGGCGCAGATGGAGGCGCTCCGCTGCATCCAGTGCAAGGACCCGGTGTGCATCCAGGGGTGCCCGGTGAACATCAAGATCGACCAGTTCATCAAGCTGATCGCCGAAGGTGATTTCATCGGCGCGGTCAGGAAGATCAAGGAGGACAACGTCCTTCCGTCTATCTGCGGCAGGGTCTGCCCCCAGGAGGACCAGTGCGAGAAGGTGTGCGTCATCGGAAAGAAGCGGGAACCGGTGGCCATCGGCAACCTCGAGCGGTTCGTCGGAGATTATGAGCGTATAAGCGGCCAGAAGATCGATCCCGCAATCGCCCCCTCCACCGGCAGGAAGGTAGCCGTCATCGGCAGCGGTCCGGCGGGCCTCTCCTGCGCGAACGACCTGGCCCAGTTCGGGCACAAGGTCGTGGTGTTCGAGGCGCTGCACGAGCTCGGCGGCGTGCTCATGTACGGTATTCCCGAGTTCCGCCTGCCGAAGGAGATCGTCAGGGAGGAGCTTGACGGGCTGCGGAGAATGGGAATCGAGTTCAGGACCGACGTGGTGGTCGGCCGGACCATCACGATCGACGAGCTCATGGAAGAGGAGGGGTTCGACGCGGTGTTCATCGGCGTCGGCGCCGGACTGCCATGGTTCATGGGCATCCCGGGAGAAAACCTGATCGGAGTGATGGCGGCCAACGAGTTCCTGACCCGGGTCAACCTGATGAAGGCCTGGGACTTCCCTACCAGCGACACTCCGGTATTCGACTGCAAAGGAAAGAGCGTGGCTGTGTTCGGCGGCGGCAACACGGCCATGGATGCCGTCCGGACCGCGAAACGGCTCGGGGCCGAACATGCCTACATCGTCTACCGCCGCTCCGAGGCGGAGATGCCGGCCCGCGAGGAGGAGATCCATCACGCCCAGAAAGAGGGCATCGAGTTCAAGCTGCTCACCATCCCGCTCGAGTTCATCGGGGACGAGAAGGCATGGCTGACCGGCGTGAAATGCCAGATGATGGCGCTCGGCGAGCCGGACGAATCGGGACGCCGCAAGCCGGTGCCGGTGCCCGGATCTGAATTCGTGATCCCGATCGATATGGCTGTCATCTCGATCGGCAACGGCTCCAACCCGCTCATCAAGCAGACCACTCCCGACATCGAGGTCAGCAGGAAGGACACGATTGTCGTGGACATCAACACCATGCAGACCTCCAAGGAGATGGTCTATGCGGGCGGCGACATCGTCACGGGCGGAGCGACGGTCATCCTCGCCATGGGAGCCGGCCGCACGGCCGCCGCGGCCATCAACGAAAAGCTGGCCGCCAAAGAGAAGAACATCGGGGAGTAGCAGAAGAAGATGAGCGACCTTTACCGTTTCGGCATCTCCCTCGACCGAGAGCTTATCGACGCCTTCGACCGGCACATCAGGTCCCAGAACTACCAGAGCCGGTCGGAGGCCATCCGCGACCTTATCCGTGAAGACCTGGGCCGGAAGAAGCGGACCGAAGGCGGGGCCGTGGCCGGAGCCATCGTCATGACCTACGACCACCACAAGCGGGAGCTGGTCAACCGCCTGCTCGACATCCAGCACGACTTCCACGACATCATCATCTCGACCCAGCACGTGCACCTCGACCACGGCAACTGCCTGGAGGTGATCGCCGTCAAGGGTCTTGCCCACGATGTCGAAAACCTTTCAACCGCCCTCAAGGTGAACGTCGGCGTCAAGCACCTCAGCCTCAGCGTCTCGTCGGCCGACTGACCGGACGCTCCACTTCCGCTGTTGCATTCTGATAGCACGAATATTATTTTTATGCTATCAGATCCGCAAACCCAATCAGAGCCATGCTGAAAAAAACGCTTCTTTATGCCGGTATGGCGTTATTCATCTCGACGCAGGCGTTCGCATCCATGCCGCTCGTCACCGATGACACCGGCACCCAGGGCAAGGGGCGCTTCCAGTTGGAGCTGGGGGCGGCATCCCTCCGCGACAGGGAGGATGTGGACGGCGCCGCCCTGAGGCAAACCGGAGAAGAGGCCTCCGCAATACTCTCCTGCGGCCTTGCCGACAGGGTAGACCTTGTCGCGACCCTGCCGTGGAGCTGGAACAGCATCGAGGAGGAGGGAACCGCAAGCAGCGACATTAACGGAGCCGGCGACCTCTCCCTTCAGTTGAAATGGCGATTCTTCGAATCGGAAAACGGCGGAGTGAGCCTCGCCCTCAGGCCCGGCGTCACCTTGCCGACAGGCAACGAGCATCTTGGCCTCGGCAACGGCATGGCTTCCGGGAACGTCATGCTGATTGCGACGAAAAGCGCGAAACCGCTCTGTATGCACCTCAATCTCGGCTACACCCGCAATGAATACCGTCTCGAAAGCGACCGGCTCGCTTCAAGGCGGGATATCTGGCACGCATCGCTTGCCGGAGACCTCACTGTTTCGGCCCATCTCAGGGTGGTTGCCGACATCGGCCTGGAGACCAATCCAGCCAAAGGGGAAAAGGATGATCCGGCATATCTCATCGGCGGGCTGATCTACAAGGCAGCGGACAACATCGATCTCGACATCGGCGTCAAGAGCGGATTGACCGAAGCCGAAACCGACAGGGCACTCCTTGCGGGCGTTACGATGCGTTTCTGAACGACATACCACGGAGAATCCAACCATGCATATGGCAGACGCGCTGCTATCGCCGGTCATCGGCGGAACCTTCTGGGCGGTGAGCGCCGGCTTGATCAGCTGGTCGGCAAGGAGAGTCACCGATGAATCCGACA
>Ga0326732_1000029_pt1 | contig 34610 bp, 32 predicted proteins | sample MHFSIPfraction_4_FD_207644 | JGI IMG/M metagenome (GOLD analysis project Ga0326732, IMG submission 207644) | Lab enriched peat soil microbial communities from Michigan Hollow, Ithaca, NY, United States - MHF12FN SIP fraction | ecosystem: Environmental > Terrestrial > Soil > Wetlands > Peat...
ACCGAGGCGAATCCGCCGTTCCTTTCAAGGGAGAGGATCCCGGAGAAGGTCGCCGAGCCGCCACCGTCAAGCTGCATGGTGCTCCGGGAGACCCCGCCCATGACCACGTCGTCGACGTTGCGCCAGGTGAGGCAGGTGCTGCTGAAATCACATACGTTTCCTTCGGCTTCCATTGATCTGTGGATAGTTGGTTTGAAAACCCGGACTCACCCGAACCATAGGTCGTGAAGCGGGGAAACACGCCGCAGCAGCGGCGAAACGAACGCATAAACGACGAGGCCCGCTCCGTCGGCGAGAAGATCAGCCACCTCAGCGCTTCGCCAGGGCAGGAACAGCTGCACCAATTCAATCAGCACCCCGAATGCGAACAGCGGGACCATGCTCCTGAGCCCGAACCCTCCGGAGGGAAATGCGGGATCGGCCAGAAGCGCAAGCCAGCAGAACGCGAGCGCATGCATCAGCTTGTCGCTCTCGACCCCCGGCACTTCGTCAGGCTTTCTGATGGTCGCCTCGTACATGATCAGCACCATCGAGACAGCCAGCGCCGCTCTGGCGGCGATAATCAGCGTACTGCGAATTTTTTCCCTGGACATCCGTTAATTGCGTTGCATTTCCTACATTGTCTCCATCTCCGTAATCGCGCAGACTTCAATCCCATACCTCAACCGCACGGACATGATGCACCGGTTCTTCTCATCCAGCCGCTATCTCGTGCTCCTGGCCGTCGCCGGGGCGTTTGTCGCCGGAACGACCATGCTCGCCATCGGAGCGGTTTCGGTCGTCCAGCTCATTTCCGGACTCCTGCTGGCAGGAGACTTCGGCAGCAAGGCGGCCAAGGCTCTTGCGCTCGGATTCATCGAGGCGATCGACCTCTTCCTGCTCGGAACGGTCTTCCAGATCATGGCGCTCGGCCTCTATGAACTCTTCATCGACGATACCATCCAGCTGCCCCACTGGCTCGTCATCCATACCCTCGACGACCTGAAACACAAGCTCGTCGGAGTCATGGTGGTCATCATGGCCGTCGTGTTCCTCAGCCATGTCGTCAACTGGCACGGCGAGCCGGAAATCCTCTACCTGGGCGCCTCCATCGCCCTTGTCGTCTCGGCCCTGACCTGGTTCCTCGGCAGCAAAAAGAAAGAGTGACCCCAGGAAGCCGGACCGTTCAGAACCACTGCCGCGATCGATAGAACCGCACCATTCCGAGCACGATAAGCGCCATCACCCCGAGCACGTAGAAATAACCCCAGCGCCACTCGAGCCCCGGAATGTAATGGAAGTTCATGCCGTACAGCCCGGCGATGAAGGAGAGCGGCATGAATATCGTGGCGATCATGGTCAGAAACTTCATCACCTCGTTCATCCTGTTGTTGATCGCGGCCAGATGGGCCTCCTGCATGCCGGTCACGATGTCCCGGAACACCTCGACCGTGTCGATGACCAGGATGATGTGGTCGTAGACGTCGCGCAAATATGGCTCGACCTGCTTGCCGATGACCTTGAAATCGTCACGCATGAGGCTCCCGACAACTTCCCGGAGCGGCCAGACCGACTTGCGAAGAATGATCAGCTCCCGCTTCAGGGTGTAGATGGACTCGAAGGTGTCCCGGTCGTACCGTTCGAGCAGACCCTCTTCGAGCCGGTCGATCCTGTTTTCGACCTCTTCGAGAATCGAGAGGCAGTGGTCCACGACCGCATCGATGAGCGCATAGGCGAGGAAATCCGCCCCGAAGCGCCTCACCTTCGCTCCAGGGTTTTCTATCCTCTGGCGCACCGCATCGAACATGTCCCCGGGCTTCTCCTGGAAGGTAACCACCAGACCGTCACTGACAATGATGCTGAGCTGCTCCCGTTCCACGCCGACATCGTTGTCGCTGAACTCGAGCATCTGCAGCACCGTGTACAGGTAGCTGTCGAAATCCTCGACCTTCGCCCTCTGGCCCGTATGGAGGATATCCTCGAGGGTCAGGGCTCCGATGCCGAACACCTCCCCGGCCTGTGCGATCAGTCCGGTATCATGCAGGCCCTCGATGTTGACCCATACGACCCTCCCCTCATCCCTGAACGGCAGGCACTCCCGGAGATCCGAGATCGTGCGCACGACCGCCCCGGCATCGCTGTAGGCCATCATCGTAACGACCGGGCTATCCATCTGCCGTTTGCCGATATGGATGAGTGTGCCGGGAGGCTGACCGGCGGTTTTGGCGCGTTTCTTGAGCACCTTGCCTGTAGGTTCGGCACGTCCGGGATCGACTGCTCCCACCTGACCTCCGTCACGTTGCTGTCGCATGCGGTTCGCCTCTGATAAGTTGATATGTGCCTGAAAGATACTCAAAAGCTCACAGGGTCGCCAAGGTCATACTGCCTGCAGAGCCTGAGCATGCTATCCCTGAAAACGGTTCACAGCAGGATTTTTTCGCGGCCGTCGTCGAATTCATGGAATGATGACTCCGGCAGCTGCGTTCCTGTAATGAATACCTTAACCATCCCGGGGAGAGAACAACATGAGAATACCATCGTGGATCGTCTCGTTCATCGCGCTTCTCGCGCTGGCAGGATGCTCGTCCTACGCCGTGGTCAGCGACTATGACAGCAGCATGCCCTTCGGCTCCTACAAGAGCTACCGCTGGTCAGGGGAGGGCTCGGCAGGCATCGAAGACGATGCGCTGGCAAGGAACCCGCTGATCTACAAGCACATCAGAGCCGCAGTCAATCGCGAACTCCAGGCCAAGGGATTCGTGCTGAAGGAGACGGGCCCTGTCGATTTCCTCGTCTCCACCCATGCAGGGATACGGGAACGGGTGACCGTCGGCCCTCCGACGTTCTCATTCTCCTACCATCGGGGATATTACCGGAGGGGATTCGGCTACTACCCTGCTTTCTGGTACGACCCATACTGGCCTTACCCCCAGCTGACATACTACGAGGAGGGAACCGTGATCATCGACGTCATCGACGCGAAGCGTAACGACATAGCGTGGCGCGGCGTGGTGACCAGCATCCTGAACAACCACGAGTCTCCCGAAGAGATGCACAGACAGATCGACATATCGGTCATGAAGGTGCTCGCGAAGTTCCCGCCGCTGACGAGATAGGCGCGCCCTGAACTACTTCCAGGGCTCCCACTTCCAGTCACGGATCTCGGGCATGTCCTCCCCGTACCGCCTGATATACTCCTGGTGCTCTATGAGGCGGTCCCGGACATACTGTTTCAGGTAGGCCGCCCGATGTTTCAGGACGGGCACCCGGTCGGCCACGTCGGCAACCAGGTGGAACCGGTCCAGATCGTTCATCACCACCATGTCGAACGGCGTGGTGGTGGTGCCCTCCTCCTTGTACCCGCGGACATGCATGTTGCCGTGGTTGGTGCGCCGGTAGGTGAGCCGGTGGATCAGCCATGGGTAGCCGTGGTAGGCGAAGATAACCGGCTTGTCGGTGGTGAACAGGTCGTCGAATTCACGGTCCGCCAGCCCATGCGGGTGCTCCTCCTCCGGCTGCAGGGTCATGAGATCCACGACATTGACCACCCGGATCTTCAGGTCGGGCGCCAGGCGCCTGAGGAGATCGACTGCGGCCAGCGTCTCGAGGGTCGGCACGTCACCCGCGCAGGCCATGACGACATCGGGCTCGCCCTGCTCACTGTCGTTCGACGCCCACTCCCAGATGCCGATGCCGCTGGTGCAGTGCCTGACGGCCGACTCCATGTCGAGCCACTGCCATGCCGGCTGTTTGCCCGCCACGATCACGTTGATGTAGTTACGCGACCGCAGGCAATGGTCGGTGACGGAGAGCAGCGTATTGGCATCCGGCGGAAGATAGACGCGGATCACCCCGCCCTTCTTGTTGACCACATGGTCGATGAATCCGGGGTCCTGGTGCGAAAAGCCGTTGTGGTCCTGCCTCCAGACGTGAGAAGTCAGGAAGTAGTTCAGCGACGCGATCGGACGCCGCCAGGGGATCTCGCTGTCGGTTACCTTCAGCCACTTGGCGTGCTGATTGAACATCGAGTCGATGATATGGATGAATGCCTCGTAGCAGGAGAAGAATCCGTGCCGTCCGGTGAGCAGGTACCCTTCAAGCCACCCCTGGCAGGTGTGTTCGGAGAGGATCTCCATCACCCTTCCGTCCGGGGAGAGATGGTCGTCGCTGGAAAGCCGCTCGGCCATCCAGCTCCTCCCGGTAACCTCGAAGAGTTCGCCGAGACGGTTCGAGGCTGTTTCGTCCGGCCCGAAGACCCTGAAGTTCGCCGACGATTCGTTGAGCTTCATCACATCGCGCAGAAGACGGGCCATCGGTCTCGGGGCCTCGGCCACCACAGAGCCCGGTGAGGGGACATCGACCGCATAATCCCTGAAATCGGGCATGCGCAGCTCCCTGAGCAACAGGCCGCCATTGGCGTTCGGATTGTCGCCCATCCGCCGCTTCCCAAGCGGCGCGAGCGCCTGCAGTTCCGGCAGGAGCAGGCCATCTGGAGTGAACAGCTCCTCCGCCCGGTAGCTCTTCATCCAGGATTCGAGCAGCCTGAGGTGCCCAGGATTCTGCCTGACCTCACTGAAGGGCACCTGATGGGAGCGCCAGCTTCCTTCGGCCGGCTTGCCATCGACCTCCTTCGGACCTGTCCACCCCTTGGGCGAGCGCAGCACGATCATCGGCCAGCGAGGCCGCTCGGTCACCCCATCCTGTCGAGCCCTGCGCTGTATTTCGGCGATCTCGTCGAAACAGAGGTCGAAGGTGGCCGCCATCTTCTGGTGCATCGTCCCCGGATCGTCACCCTCCACGAAATAGGGCTTGTACCCGTAGCCGATCATGAGGCTTTCGAGCTCCTCGTGCGGTATGCGCGCGAGAACTGCCGGGTTGGCGATCTTGTATCCGTTCAGGTGCAGTATGGGCAGCACCGCGCCATCACGCCTCGGATTAAGGAACTTGTTGCTGTGCCATGCCGTAGCCAGGGGGCCGGTCTCCGCCTCGCCGTCACCGATGACGCAGGCGGTGATCAGGTCCGGATTGTCGAACACCGCGCCGTAGGCATGGGAGATCGAGTAACCGAGCTCACCGCCTTCGTGGATGGAACCGGGGGTTTCAGGAGCCACATGGCTGGGAATGCCGCCGGGAAACGAAAACTGCCGGAACAGCCGCTTCATGCCGGACTCATCGAAGGAGACGTCCGGATAGTACTCGCTGTAGGTGCCCTCCAGCCAGACGTTGGCGACCAGCGCCGGTCCGCCGTGGCCGGGGCCGGCGATGTAGACGATGTCGAGGTCGCGCGCTTTGATGACACGGTTCAGATGCACATAGATGAAATTCAGGCCGGGAGTCGTGCCCCAGTGGCCGAGCAGACGCGGCTTGACGTCACCGGGTTCGAGGGGACGCTTCAGCAGGGGGTTGTCCATCAGGTAGATCTGGCCGACCGACAGGTAGTTGGCCGCACGCCAGTAGCGGTTCATGAGATCAAGTTCCTGCGTGGTGAGCGGAGCAGTGTTCATAGGATCGGGTTTGAAATTCAGTTGACTGGACAGGCCGGAACGGCCGACTGAACGCTCGCCGCCGGCCGCAGCCTCAACGGGATTCGAGGAGCTGACGTGTCTGCCGGACGATCGTCGCCTCCTCGTTGGTTCTCATGACCTTGACGGTGACCGGGGAGGATTCGTGCGAAATGACCGGAAGCATCTCTCGGTTCCGCTCCGGGTCGATGCGGATACCGAGATATTCGAGACCGGAACAGATACGCTGCCTGACTTCAGGCGCGTGCTCGCCTATCCCTCCGGAGAAGACAAGCATGTCGAGTCCCCCGAGCACCGCCGAAAGGGACCCGATCTGCTTGCGTGCCTGATAGCAGAACAGCTCGATCGCTTCATGCGCCATAGCGCTGATCTTTTCCGATTCGAGAAGGTCCCGCATGTCGTCGCTCAGCCCCGATACCCCGAGAAGCCCTGACTTCCGGTTCACCAGGTCCCGGAGAGCATCGACATCCAGATGGCCCTGCTGCAGCAGGAACAGAATCACGCCGGGATCGAGGTCGCCGCTCCTGGTGCCCATCATCAGCCCTCCAGCCGGAGAAAACCCCATCGTCGTCTCGATGCTCCGACCATCGCGTACCGCAGCCATGCTGGCACCATGTCCGAGATGGGCGAGGATGAGCCGGCCTTTACGGGCAATCCGCTCCTTTCCGGCGGCTAGTTCACCGAGGAGGTATTCATACGAAAGGCCGTGAAAGCCATAGCGCCGCACCCCCTGGCTGCGGTAAGGTTCGGGAAGCGGGTAGAGGCGTGCCGTCGAGGGCATCGAACCATGGAACGCCGTGTCGAAACAGGCGACCTGAAAGACGCCCGGAAACACCCCTGCCGCGTGCCGGACCGCATGCAGCGACTGCGGGAGATGTTCGGGTGCATAGGGGATGAGTTCGGTGAGCGAGTCCAGAAGCTCGGGGGAGACCTTCTCCGGCACGGTGTGGCGGGGCCCGCCATGCACTATCCGGTGTCCGATCGCATCAGGCGCACCTGAACCGCGGGCACGTATCCAGGAAAATACCCGCCGGCAGGCGTCAGGATGATCGGTCGTTTCCATGCGTTCGCAATCGATGAACCGCCCCTCGGCATCGGTCACCGAAAAACGGCCATCCTTCAGGCCGATCCGGGTAAGGGTTCCGGAAAACAGAAGCTCTTCCGAGGCGCCGCTTTCATACATTGAGAACTTGAAGCTCGAAGAGCCGGTGTTGATTGCAAGAATCGTGATCGTCTGCCTCATGGAACCTCATCTCCCACATAAAATCAATAAAACCTTCTTCGACGGAAATCAACTGGAGAGACCCTCTCCAAGTGAAACCTACGCAACCAAGTACACTAACCCCTGCCCCCCCTTGTTACGTTCCTGAAAACAACGGGCCCTTGATCACTATGCCCATCATGAGCCGTCATGCGGCCGGGCATCAGACAAACTTTTCCGTAAAAAAACGGTAGCTTTCACCAACAGACAATCCGCCATGGAAAAAGAGAACATCAGGGAGCTGATTTCGGCCGAAAGAATCCGGCAGCGGATTCAAGAACTCGGGATGACCATTACCGACGATTACGCCGGAAAAGGTGAGGTCGTGGTGGTCTCTGTTCTCAAGGGGGGATTCATCTTCACCGCCGACCTTGTCCGACGGCTCGACCTCCCTTGCCGCATCGAGTTCATAAGAGCTTCGAGCTACGGTACGCACCGCACTTCGTCGGGAAGGGTGCTGCTCAATTACGACATCGACATCGAAGGACGGAACGTGCTGCTCATCGAGGACATCGTCGACACCGGGCTCACACTCTCGTCGATCAGGACCGAATTTCTGAAGCTCCACCCCGCCTCGTTGAAAACCTGCACCCTTCTCGATAAACCTTCGGCAAGAAAGGTACCTGCCGAGGCCGATTATGTCGCCTTCACCATACCGGACCTGTTCGTCGCGGGCTACGGACTCGACGTTGCCGGCTTGTACAGAGAGCTACCGTTTATCGGCGTCCCGGAACGGTGTCCCGCTGTTGCCTCCTTTCATCACCTCATTCAGAAAGCGACCGATACCAGTGCATGCCCGGGATGCCCCGGATCGCCGTGCTTGCTACATATTCGTCTGATTTTACCCGATGCGATGGTTTTTTATCCTAATATTTTAAGGAACTTTTTTATATTTACCTTAATTTAATACCATACAAAGGTACACCACCCAACAGAATAGATGCCTGCAACAACGAGAGCATTGCCAGAAGCCAGATCAGGGCCATGGATTATCGACACGACCCTCAGGGATGGGGAGCAGGCTCCCGGCGTGGTGTTCAGGCGTCCGGAAAAGAAGCGCATCGCCCGACTGCTGGCCGATGCGGGAGTCGATGAGATCGAGGTCGGCTATCCGGCGATAGGGGATTCGGAAAGGAGGGTCATCAGGGAAATCGCCGCAATGCGCCTCTCCCCCAGGCTGACCTCCTGGTCACGGGCTAACCGGAACGACATAGATCTTGCCGCAGCATGCGGCACCGAGGCCGTACACATCAGCTTTCCGCTGTCGCCGCTCTACCTCGGCCTGATGAACAAGGAGTACTCATGGGTGCAGGAGCAGCTGCACCTCTTGGTCGAACACGCGAAAGAGCTTTTCGATTTCGTGAGCGTCGGCGCCCAGGATGCCACAAGGGCGGAGATCTCGCTCCTTGAGCAGTTTGTCGATGACGCAACGGCCGCCGGGGCCGAACGGGTGAGGATCGCGGATACCGTGGGCATCGCCACCCCGCTTTCTATCTTCAGGATGGTAACAGGACTCTGTTCCCGCTCATCGATGCCCCTTGAGTTCCATGCGCACAACGATCTCGGCATGGCGACGGCAAACGCATTCACGGCACTGGAGTCCGGATGCCAGGCGGTGAGCGTCTCGGTGACCGGACTGGGTGAACGAGCGGGCAACGCTGCCCTCGAAGAGCTCGCCGTGGCGCTTTCGATGTCGGCCACGCCGGGTTTACGGATCGACACGACCAGGTTGGCCGGGCTCTGCGATGCGGTCTCGACCGCATCGGGAAGACCCATCCAGGATCAGAAGCCGATCGTCGGAAAGTCGGCGTTCCAGCATGAGTCGGGGATCCATTGCGCGGCATTGCTGAAAGAACCGCTCTCCTACCAGCCGTTCCTTCCCTCCCGGGTCGGCAGGGAAAACTTCGAAATGGTCATCGGCAAGCATACGGGAACCGCGGCGATCAGGGACCATTTCATGAGGCAGGGTATCGATCTTTCAAGGGAGGAGTCGTTCAACCTGCTCGACATGGTCAGGAGCGCGGCCGACCGCCACAAGCGGGCCCTGCGAGCCGACGAACTCGACTCGATCCACAGACAGTTCCGTAAAACACGTATAAACTTACCGCAGTAGACATGTTCATACAACACCAGCAGGAACAGAGCAGCATCAGCCTTCTCGCCGAAGTGAGCAGGACGGTCAACAACGAAGAGGACATCAGCAAGGTCCTCCGGCTTGTACTGTTCATCCTGTCTGAGCATATGAACATGCTGCGCGGCATGATCACCATCCTGAACCGAGACACCAACGAAATCGTCATCAACGAGTCATTCGGCCTCACCGAAACCGAGAGCCAGCGGGGCCGGTATATGGTAGGAGAGGGAATCATCGGCAAAGTGGTGAAGAGCGGCAAGCCGTCGGTTGTGCCAAGGATCAACGAAGAACCGCTGTTCCTCGACCGGACAGGTTCGAGAGTGAGGGAGAAGAAAGAGGAGCTTTGCTTCATCTGCGTGCCGATCAAGGCGGGCGTCGAGGTCATCGGCACCCTGAGCGCCGACCGGCGCCTGTCGGCTCCGTCCGATGGCCTCTCCGGAAAAAAGAGCAAGGCGGAGGAGGCTCGCAAGGATACCCTGCAATACTATGTCGACCTTCTTTCGATCATCGCGGCCATGATCTCGCAGGCCGTAAGGCTCAAGCAGCTGGCCGTGGAGGAGAAGAGCGGCTCTCCCCGACCGATAGCTCCGGTCGTCGTAAGCCCGGCTATCAAGAGCGGGGACGAGGAGCCCGCAGAGGAGTTCGACGATTCAGAACGGCCCGCCAACATCATCGGCAACGCCAAGCCGATGCTCGCGCTCTTCAGGATGATCGACAAGATTTCCAGAACCAGCGCTACGGCCCTGATCCTCGGCGAAAGCGGCGTGGGCAAGGAGCTGGTGGCCAACGCCATCCATTTCAAGAGCGTCAGGGCCGGAAAACCGTTCATCAAGTTCAACTGTGCGGCCCTTCCCGAAAACATCGTCGAAAGTGAGCTTTTCGGCCATGAACGAGGAGCCTTCACCGGGGCCTCGGCCCAGCGTCGCGGGCGGTTCGAGCTCGCCGACAGCGGATCGATCTTCCTCGACGAGGTAGGCGAACTGAGCCTGTCGGTACAGGCCAAGCTCCTGAGGATCATCCAGGAGAAGGAGTTCGAGCGACTTGGAGGCACCAAAACCATCAAGACGGATGTGCGCATCATCGCGGCCACCAACAGGAGCCTCGAAGACCAGATCCGCGAAGGGCTGTTCCGCGAAGACCTCTACTACCGCCTGAACATCTTTCCGATTACCGTGCCGCCCTTGCGTGAACGGAAAACCGACATCATGCTGCTGGCGGACTATTTCGTTGACCGTTTCAATACCCTCAACCATAAAGGCATCCGGCGAATCTCCACCACGGCCATAGACATGTTCATGCGCTACCACTGGCCAGGCAACGTCAGGGAGCTGCAGAACTGCGTTGAACGTGCGGTCATCCTGAGCGAAGACAACGTCATCCACGGCTACCACCTGCCGCCATCCCTGCAGACGGCAGAGTCAAGCGGCACACCCTATACCGGGTCGCTTCAGCAGAAGCTCGACTCGATCGAGAACGAAATGATCATCGAGGCCCTCAAGCGCACCAAGGGCAACATGTCCAGGGCGGCCTCGCAGCTCGGACTGTCGGACAGAATCATGGGGCTGAGGATGAAAAAGTTTGGCGTCGATTACCGGAAATTCAGGGCCTGACTCCGGATCGACCCGGCCGGAAAGCCGCACAGAGTCAACTTCCCGATACCCTGCGGCATCGCGGACACCTGGCCCGTATATACATAAATAATGTATTGATCCGCGTTTTTTTTCTTACCTTTATCATCGAAGCTCTCCGCTCCCCCGCAAGGATGGAGACACCAGCCGGACCACTCGAGTAAAAAGACCAGGCAAGCAATTGCAGGCGTTTCATTGTTCCAATAACAGTACTCCCCTATGAATCGCTGGATTGAAGAGAACCATCCCGATATTTTCCGATACGGAGAGATTGAATTCCGTCCGGAATGGCGCGTCGAAAATCCCGAAACCGGCTTCCACTATGAGAGCGGAGTCATCCCCGGAAAGCTCTTCTTCACCTCCCTTGGCGGCATCGCAAGCCAGGAAGATGCAGAACGGATCATCGCGACTCTGCCGGAGATCTTCAGGAATGGCGGACTCTGCGACTGCAGGTACATCCGGATCGCCGACTACTCGAACGTCGCCCAGCCCACCCTGCAGATAAGGATCCATTACGCCAATGCGCTCAACCGCCAGAACAAGCTCAACAACGCCTGGCCTGAAATCACCTTCATCTGCGGGGCATCCCCGCTGATCAAAACCACCCTTCGGCTCTTCGCCCTCTATGTAAAACAGCAATTCGTCTTTGTCAACGATGTGAAAGAGGCGTTCGACAGCCTGAATGCATCCCGGCAGCATTCAGAGATCAATGTGAACCGAACGATGGATCTTTCGGCAGAGGAGGTCGACGAATTCGCCGCCCGTTGCGGACAACTGATCTATGAACAGGAGACGCCGATCTCCGTTTCGCTGCCGCCTGCCAGTGGACGCCCCATTGACGAACTCTATGACATCCTCAAGGTGCTCAATGCCGACCTGAGAGAGCTGCTGCATAAAGAGCAAGTGCAGAAAAGGCATATCGAAAAGGCTCTTGACAAGGCCAGGCAACTCAACGAACGGCTGCTTACCGAAAAAAGCCTGGTAGAGCAGAAGGAGGAGGAACTGCAGGCACTGGTGCTTGAACTGAAATCAGCACGAAGCCAGGCTGAAGGCGCCAACAAGGCGAAAAGCGAGTTCGTGGCGAACATGTCGCACGAGATCAGGACCCCACTCAACGCCGTCATCGGCATGTGTGAACTGCTGCTCGCTTCGAACCTTGAAAAGGAACCCCGTTTTTTTGCCGAAACTGCGCACAACAGCGCGAAACTGCTGCTGCAGCTGATCAACGACATCCTCGATTTCAGCAGGATCGAATCGGGACATCTTGACGAAAAGCCCGCGGAGTTCGACCTGCGGGGCATGATCCGCGAACTGCAGAACATGATGCTCAACAGTACGGCCAAGAAGGGACTGGAGTTTATTGTCGACATGGATCAGCACATCGCGGACAAAGTCATCGGCCACCCGTTCTATCTCCGGCAGGTCATGATCAACCTGGTCCAGAATGCGATCAAGTTCACCGACTCCGGACATATATCGATCACTGCCAGCACCATCGCCTCCGGCCCGAATACGGCGATGGTCAGGATCGCCGTGCGCGACACCGGGATCGGCATCCCCGAGGAGATGCTGGAGCAGGTGTTCCAGAGATTCACCCGCGTCGATTCGACCGATGTCCGCCAGACAAGCGGTACAGGCCTCGGCCTGGCTATCGCTTCGAGGCTTGTCCGTTTCATGGGGAGCAGAATCGAGCTCAACAGCAAGGCGAATGAAGGGTCGGAATTCCATTTCACGATCAACTTTGCGATTCCCGACAATGAGTCCGGCGAGACGGAAACAGCCGGTGGGGAGCAGACGCCGTACCCGGGGACTGCGCTGCCCACGAAGCCGATCTCGCAGGTGAGGCCGGAGCTGCCGTCACCTCCAGTCGGCTCAAACCGGAATCCGGGAAAAATCCTGCTGGTCGAAGACAACCTGACGAGTCAGAGTGTGGCTTCCGCCATGATCAAAAAGATAGGGTTCAATGTCGACATCGCGGGCAATGGGGCCGATGCCGTCGAACGAATGAAATCGTGCGCCTATGACCTGGTCTTCATGGACCTCCAGATGCCGGTCATGGACGGCCTCACCGCCACGGAATGCATCAGGAGCCGACCGGCGGACATCCTCAATCCCGATGTACCTATCATTGCCATGACGGCAAACGCGATGGAGGAGGACCGGCGACGATGCCTGAGCGCCGGCATGAACGACTACACCTCGAAACCCATCACCATCAAGGCAGTCTCCGAGCTCGTGCAGCGATGGCTCTCGGTCCATCGCGAGGAGTGAGCAGACCCTCAGCCGGTCCGATCACTCCTCGCGATGCAGGGAAGCCTCTTGCGCCCTGATCGGTTCGGCACCCTCGACACTCCCGATCTTCAGCGTACCGATCTCAAGTTTTCCGACCCTGGCGGACCTGATCAGCAAACGCCCCACGGTTGCGCGACCCAATGCGAGAAGCCCGATCGACAGGGCTCCAAGAGCAAGGCTCCCGAGAGCCAGGGCTCCGATTGCCGCGGCTTCTATGGCGATCGCCGGAACAGCTCTGCCTGCGGAGCCGCTGCGGCGATCAAGCACCTCCCTGCCGACTGATGCTTGATGATGCGATTTCCTCATGATCTCGTGTTGTTTCAGTGATTGATGTTCATATTCCGCCTCAGGCCGGCATGACCGATACGAATGACACGATCTCCTGGATTTCGTCATCCTGCAGCCTGAACGATCCAGCACCGGCAACTCCTTCGACCTGGGCGGCGCTCCTGCCGCCGACGATCGCCCCTGACACGGCAGGATGGCGCAGCGTCCAGGCTATAGCCACCTCACCGGGGCTTCTGCCGTGACGCCGACCGATAGCCCTGAGCAGTTCGACCAGTTCGAGATTGCGTGAAAGGCGCGGCTCCTGGAACTCCCTGTTGTTTCGTCTCCAGTCATCGGCAGGCAGGCTTTCGGCACGCTCCTTCGTCATTGCACCGGTCAGCATGCCGGAGAGCATCGGAGAGTAAACGATCACCCCCACCCCTTCACGGTGGCACCAGGGAAGAATTTCACTTTCGATGGCCCTTCTCAGCATCGAATAGGGGGGCTGCAGTGACTCTACCGGGGCGATGGCCGCGGCCCGCCGCATCTGCTCCACGGTGAAATTCGACACGCCGATATGCCTGACCAATCCTTCCTGTTTGAGCTTCGAAAGTTCCGCCCACCCCTCTTCGATCTCCTCGTCCGGGTTCGGCCAGTGGATCTGGTAAAGGTCGATGGCGTCCACTCCAAGCCGACGCAGGCTCGCCTCACACTCACGCCTGACTGAACCGGCCTTGAGGCTGTTGCCGATCTTGCCCTCCCCGTCCCACACCAGGGAACATTTGGTAAAGATATATGGCTTGTCGTTGCGCATGCCGGCTATAGCCATGCCGACCAGTTCTTCGGCATGGCCGAGTCCATACACGGCCGCCGTATCGATCCAGTTCATTCCGAGCTCGACAGCTTTCCGGATTGCCGCAATGGCGTCGCTGTCGTTCTGGGGACCCCAGCCATGCGACCAGTTTCCGCCCCCGATCGCCCAGCTGCCGAAACCGATCGGCGTGATCTGCATATCCGTTGTGCCAAGTTGCCGAGTCTGCATGATTCTGTTTTTTTCAGGTTGTTGTATGGTAACTGATCCCCCTTGCCATGACGGCTCCATCGGGAAGAGCCGGCATCAGAACATATGATCCGCTCGCCTAATTAGTTCCTTATATTATGAGTGTAAACGACAGCGCCGGATGTTCTGAAGGCCCTCCTTCAACCTGATTGCGAACGCTCCGAGTCATGATGAAACCATCGATTTTTCCAGCAATACGCCTGATCACGCTCCTCTTCCTGACGATTACGTCATGCGCAGCGAAAAAACCGCCGATCCCCCCTTCGCCTCCGCTGGTGTCAGACGGTCGTCGTTACGAAGTCGTGACGGTGGCGGATCACCTTGACCATCCCTGGTCGGTGGCATTCCTTCCCGACGGCTCGTTCCTGGTTACCGAAAGAAGCGGCCACCTGCTCAGGATCGCCAGGGACGGCAAAGCACGCCAGGAGATCGTCGGCCTGCCCAGGATTGCCGTCGAAGACCAGGGCGGCCTGCTGGACGTATTGCTCGATCCGGGCTTCCGCACCAACCAGATCATCTACCTCTCCTTCTCGGCGGCCGGCGCCGGAGGGACCGGCACCGAGGTGATGCGCGCACGGCTTGACGGAACGTCGCTCTCCGACACGACGACCATTTTCAGGGCGTTGCCGAAAACTCCGGTCAGCAAGCAATACGGCTCCCGCTTCCTCATGGCCACCGACGGAAAGCTCCTGGTCACCATCGGGGACAAGACCGACATGCAACAGGCTCAAAACCTGGGCAACCATCTCGGCAAAGTCGTGCGAATCAACCCCGACGGCTCGATTCCTCACGACAACCCGTTCCTCGGCACTCCCGGAGCCCAGCCCGCGATCTACTGCTACGGCAACCGGAACATCCAGGGCATCGCCATCCACCCCGTCACCGGCATGATATGGATGCATGAACACGGCCCGATGGGAGGCGATGAACTGAACATCCTGAAAAAAGGTGCGAATTACGGCTGGCCTCTCGTCACCTACGGTATCGATTATTCGGGCGAGGTCATCTCAGACAAGGCCACTGCTCCGGGCATCGAGACGCCGGTGCTGCAATGGACCCCGTGCATCGCCCCATCGGGAATGGCCTTCTGCACCGGCGACCGCTACCCGGAGTGGAAAGGCAACCTGTTCATCGGCTCCCTCGTGCAGAGGCACCTCAGGCGTGTGGTCCTGGACGGTGATAAGGTAACCGGGGAGCAAGAGCTTTTCCGGGATCTGAAAGAACGGATCAGGGACGTCCGCCAGGGTCCGGACGGCTATCTCTACCTTCTTACGGACAACGACGATGGACGCCTTCTCAGGATCGTCCCGACACCCTGAAACGGTCGCCGGTCTGCCGTTCATGGCTCTGCGAAGGCAAAGGCGTGGCCTTTTCCTACAATTACGTAGCATTTCTCCTCGAGCCTGGCCAATTGCCCCCTCCGGCAAACCACCAGAGGCATAAAAACCGCCGTCTGACTGCCGAATGTCGAACCATTCCCCACTGAGCGGTCGACAACCATCGATTCACGACTCCAGCCTCGCTACAATAATGTAGGATCGATACGCTTTCTACATTCATGTAGGATACATCCACCATTCCTTCCGTTTTGAACCCATAAAACGCTGGTCCGATGACGGACGCCAGGAGCCTAAGATTTCACGTAAATCTTTCCATTAAAAACAGTTAAAGGCCCGGCACAATAATATCTCCAGAATAAGTGGTAAAGAACAGCTCGCTGGCACAATAGTTGCGCATTAATCCTTAATTATTCAGGATTGAAAGGCTTTTTTCCTGAATATTTTCAAACCAATGATTAGTAAACCTAAACAAGCACAATCATGAGAAAAGTTGCGATTTATGGTAAGGGCGGCATCGGCAAATCGACGACCACGCAGAACACCGTGGCCGGTCTTGCCGAGATGGGAATGAAAGTTATGGTTGTCGGATGTGACCCCAAAGCTGACTCCACCCGACTCCTGCTCGGAGGCCTGCAGCAGAAAACAGTGCTCGATACCCTGCGCGAGGAGGGCGAAGAAGTCGAACTCGAAGATATCATCAAGGAGGGTTATAAATCGACCCGCTGCACCGAGTCCGGTGGACCTGAGCCCGGCGTCGGTTGCGCAGGGCGCGGCATCATCACCTCGGTCAACCTGCTCGAACAGCTCGGCGCCTACGATGATGAATGGAGCCTCGACTACGTGTTCTACGACGTGCTCGGTGACGTTGTCTGCGGCGGCTTCGCCATGCCGATCCGCGACGGAAAGGCCGAAGAGATCTACATCGTCTGTTCGGGTGAAATGATGGCCATGTACGCAGCCAACAACATCTGCAAGGGCATCCTGAAGTATGCCGATGCAGGCGGTGTGCGCCTCGGCGGCCTGATCTGCAACAGCCGTAACGTTGACAACGAGCGCCAGATGATCGAAGAGCTCGCCAAAAGAATCGGCACCCAGATGATCCACTTCGTTCCTCGTAACAACTTTGTGCAGCGCGCCGAGATCAACAGGAAGACCGTGATCGAATACGATCCGACCCATCCTCAGGCCGACGAATACCGGGCGCTTGCCACCAAGATTAACGAGAACAAGATGTTCGTCATCCCCAAGCCGCTCGAGATCGAGGAACTCGAATCGCTGCTCATTGAATTCGGTATCGCCAACTAACATCAAAACGGAGAACAACAATATGTTAATGATCAGAACAATCGTCAGGCCCGAAAAGGTACACGAGGTCATGCAGGGACTGCTCGATGCTGGATATCCGGCCGTCACCAAGATTTCGGTCGTCGGACGCGGCAAGCAGCGAGGCCTGCGCGTTGGCGATGTGGTCTATGATGAACTCCCGAAGGAGATGCTCTTCGTCGTGGTTCCCGATACCGACAAGGATTTCGTCATCCGGGCCATCCTGGACCACGCGAAGACCGGTGAAGGCAAGTTCGGTGACGGCAAGATCTTCGTCTCGGCGGTCGAGGAGGTCTACACCATCAGCTCAGGCGCGAAAGAGAGCGAACCCATGCTGGCTGCAGCAAAGGAGGCCTGATGAAAGAGATTATTTCAGTCATCCGGATCAACAAGGTAAACGAAACCAAGAAAGCGCTCATCGATGCCGGCATCCCTGCCTTCACGGCTACGGGAAGGGTTATGGGCCGCGGCAAGGGACAGGTTCACTTCGACATCCTTCAGGGTGCGGAAGCCGGACATCCGGAAGCCATCGCCCAGCTGGGCAATGCCCCGAGGCTCGTGGCAAAGAGGATCCTGACCGTGGTCGTTTCGGACGATCAGTGCCAGATGGCCATCGACACGATCATCAGGACCAACCAGACCGGCAAGCCCGGGGACGGCAAGATCTTTGTGACCCCGATCCTCGACACAATAAGGGTCAGGACCGGCGAGGAAGGCGACGAGGCGCTGAACTGAGGATAACAATCAAGGTGTAAACGGAGAACACTACATGGAGGCGAAATTTCATTTTCCAGATCCTTCCGTCATAAAGGAGGAGCTGATCAACAAATACCCGGCGAAAGTTGCCAAGAAGCGTGGCAAGTCGATCGTGATCAACGACCCGGAGACGGTCCCTGAAGTGCAGGCGAACGTCCGTACGGTGCCGGGCATCATCACGCAGCGCGGCTGCTCGTACGCCGGATGCAAGGGTGTGGTCCTCGGGCCTACCCGCGATATCGTGAACATCGTCCACGGACCGATCGGCTGCAGTTTTTACGCATGGCTGACACGCCGCAACCAGACCAGGCCCGAGAGCCCGACCGATGAGAATTACATCACCTACTGCTTCTCGACCGATATGCAGGAGGAGAACGTGGTGTTCGGCGGCGAGAAAAAACTGAAGGTGGCTATCCAGGAGGCCTATGACCTCTTCCACCCGAAGGCGATCGCGATCTTCTCGACCTGCCCGGTCGGCCTGATCGGTGATGACGTGCACGCCGCTTCCCGCGAGATGAAGGAGAAGCTCGGCGACTGCAACGTGTTCGGCTTCAGCTGCGAAGGCTACCGCGGCGTCAGCCAGTCGGCAGGCCACCACATCGCCAACAACGGCGTGTTCAAGCACATGGTGGGCCGCAATAACACGGCTGTGGAGGGCAAGTTCAAGCTGAACCTGCTCGGAGAGTACAACATCGGCGGCGACGCCTTCGAGATCGAGCGACTGTTCGAAAAGTGCGGCATCACCCTGGTCGCCTCGTTCAGCGGCAACTCGACGGTCGGAGCGATCGAAAACGCGCACATGGCGGACCTGAACGTCATCCTGTGCCACCGCTCGATCAACTACATGGGCGACATGATGGAGGCCAAGTACGGCATCCCGTGGATGAAGGTCAACTTCGTCGGCGCCGAATCGAGCGCCAAGTCGCTGCGCAAGATCGCCGAGTACTTCGGTGACGCCGATCTCAAGGCCCGCGTCGAAGAGGTGATTTCGGAGGAGATGCCGAAGGTGAAGGCCATCATCGACGAGATCCGCCCGAGGACCGAGGGCAAGACCGCCATGCTCTTCGTCGGAGGCTCACGCGCCCACCACTACCAGGACCTCTTCACGGAGCTTGGCATGACGACGGTGGCCGCAGGTTACGAGTTCGCCCACCGCGACGACTACGAAGGCCGCGAAGTGCTGCCGAGCATCAAGATCGACGCCGACAGCAAGAACATCGAGGAGCTGAAGGTGACGGCCGACCCCGAGCTGTACAATCCGAGGAAGAGCGAAGCCGAACTCGAGGAGCTGAAAGCCAAGGGGCTCGAGATCAACGGCTATCAGGGCATGATGAAGCAGATGGAGCGGAAATCGCTGGTCATCGACGATGTCAGCCACTACGAGTCGGAGAAGCTCATCGAGCTCTACAAGCCGGACATCTTCTGCGCCGGCATCAAGGAGAAGTATGTCGTCCAGAAGATGGGCGTGCCGCTCAAGCAGCTGCACAGCTATGACTACGGCGGCCCCTATACCGGCTTTGAAGGCGCGGTCAACTTCTACAAGGATATCGACCGCATGGTCAACAACCCTGTATGGAAGCTGATCAAGGCACCGTGGGAAAAGGAAAGTGCCGGGTCCCTGGAAGCCAGCTACGTCACTCAGTAACGATAAGGAGATTATTGCACAATGTTATTACGACACACAACCAAAGAGGTCAAGGAGCGCGAGGGGCTGACGATCAATCCGGCAAAAACCTGCCAGCCGATCGGAGCCATGTACGCCGCGCTCGGCATCCATGGCTGCCTGCCTCACAGCCATGGCTCACAGGGATGCTGCTCCTACCACCGCAGCACCCTGACCCGCCACTACAAGGAGCCGGTCATGGCGGCCACCAGCTCGTTCACTGAAGGCGCTTCGGTGTTCGGCGGCCAGGCCAACCTGCTCCAGTCCATCGAGACCATCTTCTCGGTCTACGATCCGGACATCATCGCGGTGCACTCGACCTGCCTGTCCGAGACGATCGGCGACGACTTGCAGCAGATCACCAAGAAGGCAAAAGATGACGGCAAAATCCCCGAAGGCAAGTATGTGATCTATGCGAGCACCCCGAGCTTTGTCGGTTCGCACATCACAGGCTACGCCAACATGGTGACCGGCATGGCCGAGCAGTTCGCGGTATCGACCGGCGAGAAGAAAAACCAGGTCAACATCATCGCCGGCTGGATGGAGCCTTCGGACATGCGCGAGATCAAGCGCCTGTCTAAGGAGATCGGGGTAAAGATCGTGCTCTTCCCGGACACTTCCGACGTGCTCGACGCACCGCAGACCGGCAAGCACGAGTTCTACCCGAAAGGCGGCGTCACCGTTGACGAGCTGAAGAGCTCCGGCGACAGCAAGTGCTCGCTCGCCCTGGGCTGCGTCAGTGCCGAGCCTGCGGCCATCGCCCTCGACAAGAAGTGCAAGGTGCCGTTCGAAACGCTCGACATGCCGATCGGCCTGTCTGCCACCGACCGCTTCATCATGTCGCTCAGCAAGGCGGCAGGGGTGAAGGTCCCCGATGAGATCACCAGCGAGCGCGGACGCCTCGTCGACGTGATGGCCGACATGGAGCAGTACTTCCACGGCAAGAAGGTGGCGCTGTTCGGAGATCCCGACCACCTGATTCCGCTGACCGAGTTCCTGCTCGACCTGAACATGAAGCCGGTGCACATCGTCAGCGGCACCCCGGGCTTGCGGTTCGAAAAGCGCATGAAGGAGATCCTCGAAAGGGCTCCCTACGCAAACTTCAAGAACGGTCTCAACGCCGACATGTTCCTGCTCCACCAGTGGATCAAGAACGAGCCGGTCGACCTGCTCATCGGCAACACCTACGGCAAGTACATTGCCCGCGATGAGGACATCCCGTTCATCAGGTTCGGTTTCCCGATCCTCGACCGCATCGGCCACAGCTACTTCCCGAACGTCGGGTACAGCGGCGGTCTGAGGCTGGTTGAGAAGATCCTCAACGCGCTCATGGACCGTCAGGACCGGACAGCGCTGGAGGAGAAATTCGAACTCGTTATGTGATACGTCGCCTGGGCTGTTCCGCGACGCTCAGGCAACGTATCGAAGAGTAATGTTTTAAAAACCGCCTGCCTCATTCCGGAGGCAGGCGATAACAGGCGGTAAGTATGGATACGCACAACATCAGCCTTCTCGAGGGAAGGGAAAAACAGGTCTACGAAAAGAGGCAGGGGGCCGCTGAGGTCGACATCGCCTGCGACACGAAAAGCCTGTCGGGTTCGGTCAGCCAGCGAGCCTGCGTCTTCTGCGGATCCCGTGTGGTGCTCTACCCGGTAGCAGACGCCATCCACATCGTTCACGGCCCGATCGGCTGTGCCGCCTATACCTGGGACATCCGGGGCGCGGTCTCGTCAGGTCCCGAACTGCACCGGCTGAGCTTCTCGACCGACCTTCAGGAGATGGACGTCATCTACGGCGGCGAAAAAAAGCTCTACAGTTCGCTCATCGAACTTATCGACCAGTACAAGCCAAATGCGGCATTCATCTATTCGACCTGCATCATCGGCCTGATCGGCGACGACATCGACGCCGTATGCAAGAAAGTGGCAAAGGAGAAAGGAATCCCGGTCATGCCGGTGCATTCCGAAGGATTCAAGGGTACCAAGAAGGACGGCTACAAAGCCGCCTGCATGGCCCTCATGAAGCTGATCGGCACCGGTTCCACCGAGGGGATCAGTAAATACAGCATCAACATCCTCGGCGAGTTCAACCTCGCGGGGGAAGCCTGGATCATCCGGGAATATTATGAAAAGATGGGCATCGAGGTGGTGGCGACCATGACCGGCGACGGCAGGATCGACGCTATCCGCCGCTCGCACGGGGCCTCGCTCAACGTGGTCCAGTGCTCCGGCTCGATGACCACGCTGGCCAAGGAGATGGAGGAGAAGTACGGCATACCCTACATCCGGGTCTCCTACTTCGGCTTTGAGGACATGTCCAAGTCGCTCTACGACGTGGCGGCGCTCTTCCCCCAGAGGCCGGAGATCATGGAGAGGGCCAAGGAGATCGTCCGCGACGAGATCCGGAAATACTATCCGGAGATGCAGCAGTTCAAGACGGCCCTGACCGGAAAGAAGGCCGCGATTTACGTGGGCGGCGCCTTCAAGACCTTCTCGCTCATCAAGGCCCTGCGCACGATCGGCATGTCGGTGGTGCTCGCCGGCTCCCAGACCGGCAACAAGGACGACTACCGGCGCCTGAAGGAGATGTGCGACGAGGGCACGGTGATCGTCGACGACTCGAACCCGGTGGAGCTCTCCAAGTTCGTGCTCGAGAAAGAGGCCGACCTGCTCATCGGCGGCGTCAAGGAGCGTCCGATCGCCTTCAAGCTCGGCGTCGGATTCTGCGACCACAACCATGAGAGGAAAATCCCGCTGGCAGGATTTGTCGGCATGTACAATTTCGCAAAAGAGGTTTATGAATCGGTGATGAGCCCCGTATGGCAGTTCGCTCCGAGAAAAGGAGGTCTCTCATGACAACGCCCGCAAAAAAGGCCATGACGGCCAAAACCGCGACGCAGAACGCCTGCAAGCTCTGCAACCCCCTGGGCGCCTGCCTGGCCTTCAGGGGTATCGAAAAGTGCGTCCCTTTCCTCCACGGCTCACAGGGGTGCGCCACCTATATCCGGCGTTACCTGATCAGCCACTATAAGGAGCCGATCGACATCGCCTCGTCCAATTTCAACGAAGAGACCGCCGTGTTCGGTGGCAGCCACAACCTGAAGCTCGGACTGAAGAACGTGACGCAGCAGTACCAGCCGGAGGTGATCGGCATCGCCACGACCTGCCTGTCGGAGACCATTGGCGACGACGTGCCGATGATCCTGAAGGAGTACGAGGCCATCATGGGCGATGCGGCTCCACTGCCGGTCATGATCTTCGCTTCGACGCCGAGCTACAGCGGCACCCACATCGACGGGTTCCACGCCGCGGTGCGCTCAACGGTGAAGACCCTGGCGGAAGAGGGGCCGAAACAGCGCCTCGTCAACATCTTCCCCGGCATGATCTCGCCGGCGGACATCCGATACCTGAAGGAGATCCTGACCGCTTTCGACATGCCGTATGTGCTGCTGCCTGACTATTCGAAGACCCTGGACGGCGGTCCCTGGGCAGAGTATCACAGGATACCTCCGGGAGGCACCACCTTAAGCGCCATTGCAAGCACGGGCAGCGCCTCGGGTAGCATCGAGTTCGGCTCGACCCTCGAAGCCGCCAAATCTGCCGCCGGGTATCTGGAGGAGCGGTTCGCGGTGCCCCGTCACCACCTGCCCCTGCCTATCGGCATCAAGGCGAGCGACCGTTTCTTCGCAACGCTGGAGCAACTGACCGAAAAACCGATGCCCGAGCTCTATGAGGATGAACGACGCCGGCTCGTCGACGCCTATGCGGACGGCCACAAGTACATCTTCGGACGCAGGGCTATCCTCTACGGCGAGGAGGACCTGGTGATCTCGCTGGCGGCCTTCCTTCGCGAAATCGGCGTACTGCCGGTCCTGTGCGCCTCGGGAGGCAAGAGCGGGCTCATGAAAAAGCGGCTGCTCGAACTCGTGCCGGACCTCGAGGAGCTCGACATCAAGGTGCGCGAAGGAGTCGATTTCGTGGACATCGAAAACGAAGCCGACGAGCTCAGGCCGGACCTGCTGATCGGCAACAGCAAGGGCTTCGCCATGTCGAAGAAGCACGAGCTTCCGCTCATCAGGATAGGATTCCCGATCCATGACCGCTTCGGGGGCCAGCGCCTGCACCACCTCGGTTACCGGGGCACACAGGAGCTTTTCGACCGGATCGTCAACACGGTCATCGAACAACGTCAGAACGCGTCGCCAATCGGCTACACCTATATGTAAAGTAACGGGCATAACGAGGGTACTACCATGACACTCAACATCAAGAACCATCCCTGTTTCAACGACTCGTCGAGGCACAAGTTCGGACGCATCCACCTGCCGGTCGCTCCGAAGTGCAACATCCAGTGCAACTACTGCAACCGGAAGTTCGACTGCATGAACGAGAACCGTCCCGGAGTGACCAGCAAGGTGCTGTCTCCGAAACAGGCGCTTTTCTACCTGGAAAACGCCCTGAAGCTGTCACCGAACATCTCGGTGGTGGGCATCGCCGGCCCGGGTGACCCCTTCGCGAATCCCGAAGAGACCATGGAGACCCTGCGCCTCGTCAGGGAGAACTATCCCGAAATGCTGCTCTGCGTGGCGACCAACGGCCTCGACGTGCTGCCCTATATCGACGAGCTTGCAGAGCTCCAGGTAAGCCACGTGACCCTGACGATCAACGCGATCGACCCTGCGATCGGCGCCGAAATCTACGCCTGGGTACGTTACCAGAAACGCATGTACCGTGACCTTCAGGGTGCGCAACTGCTGCTCGAGAACCAGCTGGCGGCTCTGCAGAAGCTCAAGAGGCTCGGCGTGACGGCAAAGGTCAACTCGATCATCATTCCCGGCGTCAACGACACCCACGTCGTCGATGTAGCCCGGCAGGTCGCCGCCATGGGTGCCGACATCCTGAATGCCCTGCCCTACTACAACACGACCGAGACGGTGTTCGAGAACATTCCGGAACCGGAACCGGCCATGGTCAAAGAGATCCAGGATGAGGCCGGCAAGCTCCTGCCACAGATGAAGCACTGCGCACGCTGCCGTGCCGACGCGGTCGGCATCATCGGCGAGGTCAACAGCGAGGAGATCATGCAGAAGATGGCCGAAGCGGCAATGATGCCGAAAAACCCCGGTGAGCACCGCCCCTTCATCGCCGTTGCCAGCATCGAAGGGGTGCTCGTGAACCAGCACCTCGGCGAAGCCGACCGGTTCCTGGTCTACGCACTCGATGAGGACAAGCGGAGCTGCTCCCTGGTGGACTCACGCCCCGCGCCGCCGCCCGGAGGCGGAAAGGACCGATGGGAGGCGCTCGCCGAAAGGCTCGCTGACTGCAGGGCCCTCCTGGTGAACAGCGCCGGCGACTCGCCGAAAAACGTGCTCAACGCCAAGGGCATCGACGTCCTGTCGCTCGAAGGGGTGATCGAAGAGGCGGTCTTCGGGGTCTTCACCGGCCAGGACCTGAAGCACCTGATGAAGAGCAGCCAGATTCACGCCTGCAAGTCGGGGTGTTCAGGCGCAGGAAATGGCTGCGACTAGGCCACCTCGGTCAGGGCGGGATTAGCCATCTACAGTTCATTGAAATCAGAATGTTATCGTTATTAACCACTCATAATTAAACCAATCATGGACAAACCGAAACATCACATCTTCGTCTGCGCGAGCTTCAGGGCACAGGGGGCGCCGCAGGGCATCTGCCACAAGAAGGAGTCGCTGGGACTCATCCCCTACCTTGAAAGCGAGCTTTCGGACCGCGGCATGAGCGATGTCGCCGTATCGGCGACGGCGTGCCTGAACCTCTGTGAAAAAGGACCGATCGTGGTCGTCTACCCGGAAAACTTCTGGTATGGAGAGATCGACAGCGAAGAGAAGGTTGACGAGATCCTTGACGCGCTTGAAGAGGGCGAGGCCTGTGAAGATCACCTGATCAACTGACCTCCCTTTTCCGGCTGTCCGGCGTAACTGGAGACGTCGGGCAGCTTTTTTTTGGCTACCGCTATGTAATAAGATACATATCGGCAACACCGGACGATGTTCGACCACCTGTTCTTTCTCCCTTACACCTTCCCGGCGGTTCTCCGCCGCCGGGATTTTATCTTCACAGGGTCTATATTGGATGATTGCAGCATCCTCACCACAACCGGACCCGTCACGTGAACAGCACAAAAGACCCAATCGGCCTTGAAGGATCAATCTGGTTCCAGAAGTCCCAGAACCGCTTCCTTGGCGGAGACCGGATCGCCCTCCTCGAGAAGATAGATGAGCTCGGCTCGATCAACAGTGCGGCCAAGGCGGTCGGCATCAGTTACAAGACCGCATGGCACCTGGTGAACATGATGAACAACCTTGCCGAAAAACCGCTGGTCGAACGCACGGCCGGAGGAAAAGGCGGCGGGGGGACGCTCCTGACCCGGGAGGGCAAGCTGGTGATCGAACAGTACCGGATCGTGCAGGACGAGCACCGGAAATTCCTCGAAAACCTAGAGGAACGGCTCGGGGACAGGGCCAACATGTACAGCTTCCTCAGAAGGATATCCATGAGGATCAGCGCGCGGAACGTCTTTGCCGGCACCATCGAAGAGGTGAAGAAAGGCACGGTGAACGCCGAAATAGTCATGAGCCTGACCGGCGGACAGCAGATCGCTTCGATCATCACCAACGGCGCCGTGGACAACCTCGGTCTCAAACCTGGCATGAGCGCCTACGCCATCGTCAAGTCCAACTCGGTCATCGTCGGAAGGGATTTGCACGACGCCAACCTCAGCGCCCGCAACATCATGTGCGGCACGGTGCAGAAGGTGATCGACGGCCCGGTCAGCAGTGAAATCGACATCGAGATCGGCGGCGGCAACAGCATCTCGGCCATTATCACCCACACCAGCTGCGAGAAGCTCGACCTGAAGGAGGGGGAACACGCCTGCGCGCTCTTCAAGGCCTCAAGCGTGATCATCGGAGTTAGTTGAAAGAAAGAAGTGGACGAAGTGGACTTAATGGACGTAGTTGACAGAAAAATATTTCCTTATTCCACAGTATCCGCTTAGTCCATTTCGTCCACCAGCAACCCTCCAAGAGCAGCACCTGTCTCCCCACCTCAGCAGATTCTCGGCAACTGCTCACCCAGCGGCATTTCGACGATCCGGCGGCTGCCGAACGGGGTGCGCATGACCACCATGCCTGGATGGTCGTCGACCACCATGCCGATAAGGGCTGCGTCGCGTCCGTACTCGTGCGCCCGCATGAGAGCAAGCACGGTATCGGCGTCGGCTTCCGGGACGACGAGCAGCAGCTTGCCTTCGTTGGCGATGGTAAGCGGGTCGATGCCGAGCAGTTCGGCGGCGCCCCTGACCTCTTCACGTACGGGAATCGACGACTCTTCGAGCTCGATGCCGACCGAAGAGGATGCGGCCAGTTCGTTGAGCGTGGCCGCGACCCCGCCCCTGGTGGGATCGCGCATGGCGTGAACTCCCGGAACGAGGTCCAGCACTGAATGGATGAGGCTGTTCAGTGGAGCGGTGTCGCTCCTGATGCGGCTCTGGAAGGAGAGCCCTTCGCGGGTGGTCATGACGGCCATGCCGTGGTCGCCGATGGTGCCGGAAAGGATGACCGCATCGCCCGGCCTCAGGTTTCGGCATGAAATGTTGACCCCCTCCCTGACGAAGCCGACTCCGGAGGTATTGATGAAGACCCTGTCGCACTGCCCCTTCTGCACCACCTTGGTGTCGCCGCAGACGATCATGACCCCTGCCCTGCGGGCCGATTCAGCCATGCTCATGACGATTTTTTCGAGGTCGGCGAGCGGAAGCCCCTCCTCGAGCACGAATCCCGCGCTGAGGTACAAGGGCACTGCCCCGCCGACGGCCAGGTCGTTGACTGTGCCGTTGACGGCAAGATCACCGATATCGCCGCCGGGGAAAAAGATCGGCGAGACGACATAGGTGTCGGTGGAAAAGGCCATCCTTCCTGCAGCGACATCGAACTTCGCCTGGTCGTCGAGCTGGTCGAGGAGTGCGTTCCGCAGGTGCGGCATGAACACCCTCGCAGTCAGCTCCTGCGACAGGCGGCCGCCGGCTCCGTGGGCCATCTGGACGGTTTCATGCATGAGAATGGGGGCGGGGCAGCTGAGTTGCATGGTTACGGGTTTATGTTCCGGTGATACTTGAAATAGGCCGCACATGCCCCCTCCGACGAGACCATGGTCGCGCCAAGCGGGGTCATAGGCGTGCACTCGCGGCCGAACGCCTCGCATTCCGAGGGCTTCAGGTGTCCCTGCAGCACCTCGCCGCTACGGCAGAGTGGCGACTCCATCGGGGAGATGTGCCCGACGTCGAAACGCTTTTCAGCATCGAAGCGGGCGTAGGCGTCACGCAAGACGAGGCCGCTCTCCGGAATGACACCGATCCCCCTCCAGGGGCGGTCGGCGACCTTGAACACCTCGTTCATCACTCTGCGGGCATCCGGATTGCCTTCGCGGCTGACGATCCGTCCATAGGCGTTGACGACACCTGTCGACCCCTCTTCCAGCATCTTCAAGACCTGCAGGATCCCGGCGAGCAGATCCACCGGCTCGAACCCGGCCGGCACGATCGGCACCCGGAACCTCTTGGCCACCGGTTCGTACTCCTCCCAGCCCATGATGGCACAGACATGTCCCGCGGCGAGGAACCCCTGCACCAGGTTGTCCGGTGAGGAGAGGATGGCGCTCATGGCCGGAGGCACCATCACCTGGCTGACCAGTTCGCTGAAGTTGCCGATGCCTTCGCGAGCCGCCTGCCAGACGGCCATGGCGTTGGCCGGTGCGGTGGTCTCGAATCCGACCGCGAGGAACACCACTTCCCGCTCCGGATTGTCGCGTGCGATCTGCAGGGCTTCGAGCGGCGAAAAGACGATGCGTACGTCGGCGCCCTCGCTTCTCGCCATGAAAAGGTCCTTCGAACTCCCGGGCACCCGCAGCATGTCACCGAAGCTCGTAAGAATCACCCCAGGCCTCGACGCGATGACAAGCGCCCGTTCGATGGTCTCGAGCGGTGTGACACATACCGGACATCCGGGACCGTGCACGAGATGGACGTTAGGCGGCAGGAGCTGGTCGATGCCGTTGCGCATGATCGAGTGGGTCTGCCCTCCGCAGATCTCCATGATGGTCCACTCGTGGAGCGCCCTGTGCCGGATCTCTTCGAGCAGCGCCCTGGCTCTCTGCGGGTCGCGGTATTCGTCGATGAACTTCATAGTCCGGTTCCTTAACGCGGGGATGGGGGAAGGTCATGATCCGCGTCGAACGCGCCGCTGCGAACCAGTTCGTCCCATAGCTTCAGGCTTTCAGCGGCCTCATCCTCGTCGATCACCTTGAGGGCGAACCCGGCGTGGACGATCGTGTACTGTCCGATCGCGATATCGGGTACATATTCGAGGCAGGCTTTGGTGAGCGCACCGCTGATGTCCACCGTGCCCATCTTCAGGCCGTTTTCTTCGCGGATTTCCACCACTTTACCAGGTATTGCGAGACACATGCTTTTTGCCGGTTACCAGTTCAAGAAAATGGACGGGATGGACGCAGAAATCATGGACTGAATGGACGTAATGGACAATACCAACAGGAAGAACGGAGCGTTTCCTATCCCGGTTTTCTTTGTTCCTTTTTTCCTGTCCATTCCGTCCACCTCTTACAATTGTCCATCCCGTCCACAGCGTCCATCTCCTCCTGCCCCTACGTCACTCCGCAATAACTTCCTTTCAGGAACTCCCGGCCGATGACCGCCTGGCCGAGGGAGAGGCCTCCGTCATTCGACGGTACGAGCGCCGGGACCAGCACCCGGAAGCCGCTGGTCACAAGGTCGTGGACGAGAGTCTCGAGCAGCAGCGCGTTCTGGAACACGCCGCCGCCAAGGGCTACACACTTCAGGCCTGTTTCAAGATAGGCCATCCTCGCCACTTCTGAAAACAGGGCGGCGAGCGTCCGATGGAAGCGGCGACTGACCTCGCCAGGCTCCATCCCCTCACGAACTGAAGCCGCCACCTCCGCAACCATGGGGGAGGCAAGCATGAGCCAGCGGCCCTGCCTCCGCTCGAAGCCATAGCTGAATCCGACTCGAGCGACCTCCCCCCCCGCAACCTGCATCAGCTCCACGGCGGCCTGGCCTTCGTAGTGCGCTTCATGCCGAAGGCCGCAGATCGAAGCCACGGCGTCAAACAGGCGGCCGCAACTCGAGGTCTCGACGCATCCCGCCCTTTTCGCAAGAATCTCGGCGACCTGTACAGCCCCCGGCTGCGCTCCGCAGGACAAACCATCGGCCCCCACTCCGCTCCGGTGAAGGTACCCGAGGGCGGCCCTCCATACGTGCCGCACGGCCGCGTCGCCACCGGGCAGCGGCATAGGCTCCAGGGATGCGAACCGGAGCGCACCGGCCGCATCGCCGACGAGCACCTCCCCACCCCAGACCGAACCGTCGGTGCCGTATCCCGAGCCGTCAAGCATGATCCCGATGGCCGCCCCGTCGTAACGGTGCTCGGCCAGGCATGAGGCGAGATGAGCGTGATGATGCTGCACGCCGAGGGTCCGCACCGGCTGGGCAAGAGCCCATTGCGTCGTCAGGTATGCCGGGTGCAGGTCATGCACCATTAGTTCGGGTTCCGTCCGGAAGATCTTCCGCAGGTGACGGGAGACCTCGTCGAAGTGGCGGTACGCCTCATAATTCTTCATATCGCCGATGTGCTGGCTCATGATCGCGTCGGAGCCCTTGAGGAGGCAGAGGGTGCTCTTGAGTTCGCCCCCCGTGGCGAGCACCGGCGGACCGCCTTCCGCGACGGGAACTGGAACCGGCACATACCCCCGGCTCCTCCTGACCATGCGCATCCCGCCGGCGAGGAACATGACCACCGAATCGTCGCATCGCTGCGCGATGGGACGGTCATGAAGCAGAAAATAGTCGGCGATTCCTGCAAGCCGGTCGAGGGCCTCTCCGTTGTCGCTCACAAGGGGCTCTTCGCTCAGGTTGGCGCTCGTCATGACCAGCACTTGCGGCCCCTGGTCGAGCAGCAGTCGGTGCAGGGGCGAGTAGGGAAGCATCACCCCGAGCCGTTCGTTTCCAGGAGCCACGGAAGCCGCCACCGCTTCATGGCCTTTTTTCCGAAGAAGCACGATCGGCGCCTCCGGCGAGGAAAGGGCCGCCACCTCGTCGTCTGAACATGAGCAAAGCGAACAGGCCATCTCCAGATTCCGGACCATCACGGCAAAGGGTTTCTCCTCCCGCAGTTTTCTCAGCCGAAGGCGCCGGACAGCCTCGTCGTTCGTGGCATCCACGGCGAGATGGAACCCGCCGAGCCCCTTGACGGCGAGGATGTTACCGCCGGCAAGGAGGCGGGCGGCCCCGGCAATCGCATCGGACTCATCTTCAGGACAGCCGCCGGCATCGCAGAGCGTGAGATGCGGACCGCAGACCGGGCATGCGTTCGGCTGGGCGTGGAACCTGCGATCGGCCGGGTCATCGTACTCCCGCCCGCAATCCGGGCAGAGCGTGAATCCTCTCATCGTGGTGAACGGACGGTCGTAGGGTATGCCTTCGACGATGGTATAGCGCGGTCCGCAGTTCGTGCAGTTGGTGAAGGGATAGCGGAAACGGCGACCGGCAGCGTCGGCAAGGTCGTGCAGGCAGTCGCCGCAAGTCGCGATGTCGGGAGCGATCAGGGTATCAATCGAATCGCCTCCCGTCGAAACGGAGATCTCGAACCCGCCGCTGACGCCGAGCGGCTCGATCACGACACACTCCACCGAGGTGACTCTTGCGAGGGGGGGCGCCTCGGAACGAAGGGCGCGGACGAACTCGTCGAGACTGCCCGGATCGCCTTCGACCTCGATGAGCACCCCCGACGAGGTGTTCCGGATGAATCCGGCAAGACCGAGGCCTCCGGCAAGACGCCACACGAAAGGGCGGAAGCCGACCCCCTGCACGATACCGCAGACCAGGACCTTTCGCCTTTCCAGGCCGGCAGGTATCTGTTCCGTGCGCGGATTCAGAGTCGTTCCAGACGTGATGTCAGCCATGCTTTCCAGCGATCGAGCCCCTCGCCGGTCCGGGCGGAAACCTCGATCCATTCAAGATGGTGGTTGACCTGCATGGCGTACTCGCGGCACTTCGAAGCATCGAAATCGACGTACGGCAACAGATCGGTCTTGTTCAGCAGGCAGAGGTCGGCACTGTGGAACATGTTCGGGTACTTGAGCGGCTTGTCCTCGCCCTCGGTCACACTGATGACCACCACACGGGCGGCTTCACCGAGGTCGAACATTGCCGGACAGACCAGGTTGCCGACGTTTTCGATGCAAAGCAGCGAGCGTTCCTTCAGATCGAGCTCCCGAACTGCACGCTGGACCATGAGGGCGTCAAGATGGCAGCCGGTACCGGTGTTGACCTGGATGACCGGCACGCCAAGGGCATGGATGCGGTCGGCATCGTTGGTGGTCTGCTGGTCGCCCTCCACGACGGCCACCGGCCACTCTCCGGAGAGCATGGGCACGGTCTTTTCAAGGATCGTGGTCTTGCCCGAACCGGGAGAACTGAGGAAGTTCAGGGCCAGCACGCGCCTGGCCTCGAACCAGCCGCGGTTGCGTTCGGCGAGCAGGTTGTTCTTCAGCAGCACATCCTGCTCGACCTCGACCTTGCGCGACTCGCCGTGCCGGTGTTCGTGCGCATGATCGTGATCGTGGTCATGATGGTGGTCGTCCTCGTGATGATGGTGATGGCTACCCTCATCGCCGATATGGACATGATAGCCGTCCGATCCCGGTTTGCGGAGCACCGCACCCCCTTCGGACGAACAGCCGCAGGTATCGCACATATTCGCTTACTCCAAAACGTTCTGAAAGTTATGAATAAAAGTCATCGCCCTGACCGAAGCATCCTCCTCGAACTCGTCATCGAAATCGGGTTCAAAATCGAATTGAACACCGATACCGATCTGGATGGCGATACCGATCCCGATCTGCATCAGACTGGAACACCGGGGATGTCCTATTCGATCGTGATGGATCGAACCGACAGCTCCTCTCCCGATATGACCCTGACCCTGAACTGGTTGCAGGAAGGACAGCTCACGTGATAGCTCGCGATCGGAAACTGCGCGCCACACGCCTCGCACTGCCCTACGGCTTCACGCTCCTCGATGAGCAGCTCGGCCCCTTCGACGGGAGTATTCATCGCGGCCGCTGAAAAACAGAAGCGGAGAGATTCGACCTCCACGCCGGCAAGGCGTCCGACAACAAGTTCGATGCCGGTAACCACGCTGCATCCCTCCTTCCGGGCCTTGTCGGCGACGGCCTCGATGACCGACATGGCGATGGACATTTCGTGCATGGACGCGTGGGTTTAGCTTGAACAGAAAGAAAACAAAAAAAGGGCGCAATCTCGCAACCGGATGACAGAAAATCGCTCGTCTCAAGGAAGCTCCCGCCGCAGCGCCGGTGATGCATGATCCGCAAATTTTTTGTAAATTGATCGCACTTTCGTGCCGTCCAACAAAAATATCAATACGCTGTCTTGAAACACCTTACGGGTTTATACGGACTGCCCTCCGGCTCGCTTGACGATATTCTCGCCCTTGCGGGAGGCTACAGGGCCGGCCTGAAAAAAGGAAACACGGCATTCCAGCCGCTCCTCAGCAACCGCCGCATCGCCCTCGTCTTTTTCGAAAACTCAACCCGTACCCGTTTTTCGTTCGAACTCGCCGCCCGGAATCTCGGTGCGAGCACCCTCAGCTTCACCGCTGCCGCGAGCAGCGTCACCAAGGGCGAAACCCTGTCAGACACCATCAGGAACCTCGAAGCCATGCAGGTTGACGCCTTCGTGCTCCGACACCCCTCGTCGGGAGCAGCCGAGTTCGTGGCATCCATTACCGACCTGCCGGTTGTGAACGCCGGGGACGGCACCCATGAACACCCGACGCAGGCCCTGCTCGACATTCTGACCCTGAAGGAGCATTTCGGAAGAATCGCGGGGCTCAGGATCATGATCCTCGGCGACATCCTGCACAGCCGGGTGGCACGTTCGAATATCTTCGGCCTCAGAACACTCGGCGCGGAGATCGCCGTCTGCGGCCCGGCCACCCTCCTTCCCGGAGGAATCGGTGAGATGGGCATCCAGGTTTTCACGGGACTCGACGAAGCGATCGCCTGGGCTGACGCGGCCATCGTGCTGCGCCTGCAGCTCGAAAGGGCGACCGGCGGCTACATCCCCTCGCTTCAGGAGTACTCGGCGTCGTATGGGTTGACCGACGAGAAGCTCGGCCGTCTGCGCAAGCACCTTCCCGTGTTGCATCCGGGCCCGATCAACCGCGAAATAGAGATCTCGAACCATGTGGCCGACCGCATACAGCCCCCGGGCTATTCAAGCAGCATGCTCATGGAGCAGGTGACCAACGGCGTGGCGGTACGCATGGCCGTACTTCACCGGCTTCTGGCCGGCTGACCGCACGGTAACCTTTTCTACACAGCAACCACCCGACTCAACCAAAGAGGAACCTGCAACCATGAACATCCGTCAACAGCTTCTCAAGGCCCTCATGCTGGCCTCCGTCACCACGGCAGCGCCCGTCTGCACCGCAATGGCCGGATCGGCGCTGCACCCGACCCTGAACACCCTCTTCGAACCGCTGCTCGCCGATCCCATGGCGCCGCGCATCGCCGTCATGACAAAGCTTGACGAGCGAGAGGTGCAGCTCGACATCGGCGCACCCGTGGACCTGTACCAGAACGACGACAAAACCTTTGCAGCAGGTGTCGACTTCGCCACCTGGTCCCTGCTGAAGCGCGGCAACGACTTCAAGTTCCCGGTCGACACCATCGACTACCTGTTCGGCGTCAACACTACGTGGAAGAAGAAAATCGGAGATCCAGGGGCAGCGTTCGACACCGCAGCCACCAAGCTTCGCCTCAGCCACATATCGGCCCATTTCGAGGACGGACATACCGATGCGAACGGCCAATGGCTCAATCCTCAACTGACGCCACAAGGGAAGATCCCCTTCACTTACAGCCGCGAGTTCATCAACCTCACGACGGAGCTCAGCGGACCGGGCCGAAAAGTCTATCTCGGCTACCAGTACATGTTCCACACGATCCCCGGCGGCATCTGCCCCAGCCAGTTCCAGGCCGGAGCCGAGATCGCTCTTCCCGCAAACAGCTATCTGGCGGCAGACTTCAAGCTCCTCCCGGTCTGGGACAGCGTAAAACAGAAAACCGACTCATTCCGGGGAACCTGGAACCTTCAGGCCGGCATGCGACTCACCTCGGTCGGACTCGATAACGTCAGGGTGGTTGCCAACTACTTCTGCGGCATGAGCCGGCAGGGCATGTATCTCAACATACCCGAGAGCTACACGTCGCTCGGGATGATCGTGGATCTGTAG
>Ga0326732_1000030_pt1 | contig 34384 bp, 32 predicted proteins | sample MHFSIPfraction_4_FD_207644 | JGI IMG/M metagenome (GOLD analysis project Ga0326732, IMG submission 207644) | Lab enriched peat soil microbial communities from Michigan Hollow, Ithaca, NY, United States - MHF12FN SIP fraction | ecosystem: Environmental > Terrestrial > Soil > Wetlands > Peat...
CTCGACAAAGAGGAGCTGAAGCGCGAGATCGCCGGATTCGGCGATTCGCTGGTCATTGCCGGCTCCAAGGACGCCCTCCGCTTTCACATCCATACCGACGCGCCCGCGGAGCTGTTTTACAAGATCAGGGATTTCGGGGCCATCGCTTTCCAGAAAGCCGATGACATGCTCCGCCAGTACGAATCGGCCCATGCCCGGAAATGGCCGATCGCCCTGGTAACGGATTCCTGCTGCGATCTCCCCCCGGACGTCCTCGACCGTTTTCAGGTCCATGTCGTTCCTTTGCAGGTCAGCTTCGGCGACAGCCCCTATCTCGACAAGGTCACGATCACGCCGGACCAGTTCTACATGATGCTCGATGAGCGGCAGGAATTCCCCAAGACCGCCCAACCGAGCCCGCAGGCCTTCGAAAGCCTCTACGCCGGCTTGGCCGGCCAATACGATTCGATCATCGCCCTCCATCTCTCGAAGAAGCTGAGCGGCACCTATTCGAACAGCTTGACGGCCGCCCGCCGGGTCTCGGAGCAGACGGGAAAGAGGATCACCGTGATCGATTCCCGGACCCTGTCCGGCGCGCTCGGGCTCCTCGTCCTGAGGATCGCGCGCCTGGTCGAACAAGGGTGCTCCCACGACGAGGCGGTGACGGAAGCGGAGAAGATGCTGCCGACAGCCAAGATCCTGGTGGGCGTCCGGACGCTGAAATACATGGTCCGCAGCGGACGGGTCAGCCCTATGGCCGGGGCGGTCGCGCGTCTCCTGAACCTCAAGCCGATCGTTTTCATGAACGAGACCGGGGAAGCGAAATCCTTCGGCAAGGCCTTCAGCCAGCGGGGGACCCTCAGAAAGATCCTGAGACAGCTGAGGGCCGGCGCCGCGGCCGGCCGCGTCCGGGACTACTGCATCCTCCACGCCCACAACCCGGCGGACGCCCTGGCCTACGCATCGGAAGTCGAGGCCGCGCTCGGCTGCAAGCCTGCTTTCACCATGGACATCTCGCCGGCGATCGGCACGAACGCAGGCGTCGGCGCGGTCGCGGTCTCGTTCCTTTCCGAGGGATGACGCCCACGTTGGATTGACCAGGGGGAGCCATGCCGAGCCTGCTTCCGACCGCCGCGATGGCCATCTTCATCTTCATGACCGCTGTCTTCGTCCTGGCCCAGCTGCGGAAGAACAACAGCATTGTCGACATCGCCTGGGGCCCCGGCTTCGTCGTCACGGCGGCCGCGCTCCTCGCGCGCGAACCCGTCCTCGACCCGGCCAGAGCCCTCGTGACCATCCTGGTCCTTGTCTGGGGGATCCGGCTCGCGACCCACATCTATTCGAGGAACCGGGGCAAGCCCGAGGATTTCCGCTATGCCAGGATGAGGCAAGGCTGGGGAAAGGCGGTCGCCGTCAAGTCGTTCTTTTTCATCTTCATGCTGCAGGGCTTGCTGATGCTCATCGTATCGCTTCCCATTACGGCCGTTTTCAGCTCCCCGGCCCGGCCGCTCGGCGCCGTCGAGGTCGCCGGAGCGCTGGTGTTCGTTGCGGGGTTCGTCTTCGAGGCCGTCGGGGATCATCAGCTGGCCGCGCACATCCGCAACCCGGCCAACACGGGCCGGCTGATGACCCGGGGGCTATGGTCGACGACCCGCCATCCGAACTATTTCGGCGAAGCGACCCTGTGGTGGGGGGTCGGCCTCATCGCCCTCCCTTCGGCCAACGGCGCGGCCGCGCTCCTCGGGCCGCTCACGATCACGCTCCTGCTCGTGTTCGTCTCCGGCGTGCCGCTCCTCGAACGAAAGTACGCCGGCCGGCCGGACTGGGAAGCCTACAAGGCCAGGACATCGATGTTCGTTCCCTGGTTCCCGAAGAAGACGTGAAGACGCTGTTCATCTTCCGAAGGGACCTGCGTCTCGCGGACAACTCCGCTCTCATCCGCGCTCTTCGTGATTCGGCGCAAGTCATTCCCGCCTTTATCTTCGACCCACGGCAGACCGGCCGCCATCCTTACAAGAGCGAAAACGCCCTCCAATTCCTGGTCGCTTCCCTCATCGAGCTCGACCGGGAGATCAGGACGAAGGGCTCTCACCTGTACCTTTTCCAGGGGGAAGCGGAAAAAGTGGTCTCGAATCTCATCCGCTCCGAGGCCCTCGACGCCGTCTATGTCAACCGGGACTACACGCCCTTCAGCCGTCGCCGTGACAGAGCCATTGAGGACGTCTGCCGGGAGCGGAACGCCGCCTTTGTGTCCTGCGGCGACGCGCTCCTCAACGAACCCGGGGCGGTCGTCAAGGCCGGCGGCGGTCCATATACCGTGTTCACGCCTTTCTTCAACGCGTCACGCGCTCTGGGCGCGCCCTTGCCGCAGAAGACGACCTTGGCCAATTATCATGTCCGCAAGATCCGGGCGGAGGCCGGGGAATCGGTCTTTGAGCGGATTTGCGGCCGGAAGAACGACCGGCTCTTCCGCCAAGGCGGACGGACCGAGGCCGTACGAATCCTCAAGAGGATGGGTCGATTCGGGGATTACGAGACGACCCGGGATCTCCCCGCCATGGACGGCACGACCGGGCTCTCGGCGCACAACAAATTCGGCACGATATCGATCCGGGAATTCTACCGGTCGGTGCGGAAAAGCCTCCGCCCCGGGCATCCCCTTCTTCGCCAGCTCTATTGGCGGGATTTTTTTGTCCATGTCGCCGTCCACTTCGAGCGCGTCTTCGGCCATCCCTTCCATTCCGAGTACGAGAGGCTGGCCTGGAAGGACGATCCCCGCAGGCTCCGGCGCTGGCAGGAGGGGACCACCGGCTTTCCCATCGTCGACGCGGGCATGCGCCAATTGAACGTCACCGGATTCATGCCCAACCGGGTGCGCATGGTCTGTGCGTCATTCCTGGTCAAGGACCTTCACATCGACTGGCGGGAAGGGGAGCGATATTTTGCCACGCGGCTCGAGGACTATGACCCGTGCGTCAACAACGGGAACTGGCAATGGATCGCCTCTACGGGCTGCGATGCCGCGCCGTACTTCCGCGTCTTCAACCCCTGGCTGCAGCAGAAACGGTACGATCGCGAAGCCGTCTACGTCAAGCGCTGGGTGCCTGAACTGGCCAAGGCCGCCCCGGACCTCATTCATCGCCTGGACAGGTCCGAGGGCCGTCCGTCCGGGGGATACCCTTCACCCATCCTGGACCACGCCGTCGAGAGCCTCCGTGCCCTGGCTTTCTATCGTTCGGCCAAGGGCCCGGGCCGCCGCGCTAGCGGTAGGTGACCGCGATATCCAGATGCTCCGTGGGTGATCGGAGCTCGATCGTATCCCCGGTGAAGGTCCGGATCGCTTCGCCGTTGACCTTGACGTCGACGATCATCCGTCTCCCCGGGTCCCGGAGCCGGAGGAGGATCGCCTGGGTCGCGCGCCGGGCCGGCGGCCAGAGCTCGACCTCGGTCCGGCTTTGGCCGGGATGGGGGTGGATCACGAACGAGACCGGGCCGAAGGCCGTGGGCGCATTCCTGATCTCGGTCACGGCTTCGCCCGCGAGCCAGTGACTCGGCAAGGCCCGGCCCAGCCACAGGCGGTCTCCATCCTCCTGGACGAGCATCATCCTCAAGAGGCGCAGCTGCTGGGTGCAGGAATAGAGATGGGGGAGCGTCGGCTCGTTGTCCCCCGTGAACAGCCGCGTCACCTCGACCCCGGAATAGGTCTCCCGGGACATGCCATAGGCCAGAGAGCCGTAGAAGCCGAGGATCGCCTCCTTGACACGGTCGAGCTTCAGGCAATCGAGCCAGTAGCCGTAGGTATAGGCGTGATCGATGCCGCCGCCGAACTCGCACATGCCGAGCCGCAGGCCGCCTTTCTCTTCGAGGAAGCGCATGACCCAGCCGGCGCGCTCGTCGGCCGCGGGCAGGAACTCGCTCTCCAGCATGCAGCTGGCGATGAGGCTGTAATAATCGCTGGCCCGGCCTTTCGAATCCTTGAGGATGCGATGCGTCTCGGGCTCGAGCGGCAGGACATTCAGGCCGCCGCTCTCGAACGCCGCCATGTCCATCGAGACCAGGATATCCCGGCGATAGGCCTTGGCCTCGAGGGCGATGCGCGCGGCGTCTTCCGCAAGACCGACGGCCGCCAGGGCGCGCGCCGTCTTCTCCAGCCCGGTGGCGCAATAGGTGTCGCCGAAATAGTCATAGGCCGGCTCCATGCTGTCGCAATAAGGCCGGAACTTGATCAGGCCGTAGGTCGAGGTCCGCGGCGCGTCCGCAGGCGTCATCGACTCCCGGCGCTTTCCCGTGATCCAGGCGGCCATGCGCATCATGTTCGGCGCGACCCGCTTCAGCCAGGCCGTATCGGCGGTCAGCGTGAAATGCTCGCACATGGCGAAGAGCAGCGCCCCTGTGTCCGGGGTCCCGAAGTGCGACGCAAAAACCCCGTCCGGCGCCTGGAAGGTCAGGAGGGAGTCGAGGATCTCGCGGGCCTCTTCGGGCCTTCCCCAGAGGTCGAGGGCATGGGCGTAGAGCGCGGCGCTGTAGCCGTAGACCTGCTCGTAGAACCCCGCGCCGTCGTGGGGCTCGAGGATGCCGCCGCGCTTGTCGACATCGAGCGAAGCGAAAGCCAGCCAGGCCCGGCGGGCTTCGTTGACCCGTTCTTCGGGCGTGCGGAGCGCCGTCCCCGATCCGAGGTCCTTCTTCCAAGAGTCCAAGACTTCGCGCTTGCTTTTTTCGAACGCCGATGCGTCGATCTCCGTCCAGCCTCGATCCGGCCCGTCGAAGGGGATCCTGACATGGACGGCCGCCGCGACGCCGGGGGAGAGGGTCAGGTCCCAGGTGCGGACGATCGTGGCCGCGTTCCCTGGGCCGATGTGCAAGCGGACCTTCGTCTGCCGGACGTCCGCACTCCGGCTCTCGGCCCGCAGTTCCACGAACGCCACAAGCGGAGCGTCCGGACTCAAGCCTGCGGAATAGCCGAAGACGGTCTGCCGGTAGAGGACGCCTCCGAGCTCGAAGACCGAGGCGACGACGGGAGCGGCCTCGACGAGGCTCTTGCGGCAGCCTGAGGGTGCCGCACCGTATCGCACGGCCGGCTCGCCGACCTCGAAATAGGCCTGCGGGTTCTCCGGGACGCTCGCGTCCTCGGAGATCTCCAAGGCGGCGTCGGGGGCGACGCCGATCTCATTCGGATGGTGCTTGACGCCGACGGCCTCGCGCGGCTTTTTCAGCCCGGGAAGATATGAGGCGACCGACTCGAAGGTCGGGTCGGCGGTCTGCCCGAGCTCGAGTTCGCCGAGGAGGTCATGGTCGGCGTATTGGAAGGCCGCCAGCTGGGCCGCGCTTTCGGGGGCCTTCGGGGACTCCGAAGGCTTCGCGTCCTGCCGGCCGCGGTCGCCGCAGGCCGTGAAGGAGACCACGGCGAGGCCTGCCAGACAGCCGAAGGCCAAGGGGAGGGCCCGATGAACGAGGGGTTGACGCATCTGTCACCTCAATCTCTTCGCGATCGCGGCGTCGACCGACCATGGGCCGCCGCCCTTGATCATCACCGCCAGGCCGATGGCGATCATCAGGAGGTGGTACTCGAAGCCCTCGCCTTTGGCCGTCCCCGACCAGTTCATGAAGAACCCGATCTTCAAGTGGACGAGGATGATGGCGCAGGCCATGTCCACCGTGACCGCCAGGGCGGCCAGACGCGTGAAGAAGCCGGCGACCAGCGCCAGGGCCCCGGCCGATTCGGTCAGGACGATGAGGACCGCCAGGACCTCGGGCAGGTGCAAGTGTCCCGTGGTGAAGCCCTGGATGGTCGCCTCGTAGCCGCGGCCGCCGAACCAGCCCAGGAGCTTCTGGGCGCCGTGCGGGAACATCACGGCCCCCAGCATGACGCGGAGGATCGTCGTTGAGAACGTCTTGTCGGTGGCGAAGAATTTCTTGACCATGATCCATCCCTCCTGTTCGGAACGGCCCAGAGAACCTCCGAAGACCGCGGGCCCGCCCGCGCCGTCATTGTAGGCCCGGCGGTCCGGGGTTATCAAGCGGCCCGGGGATTTCCGTTTCGGCCTGGATTGGCCGGGCGCCGACAACCGCCGCCTGGCCTTGAACATTCTCCATTGGCTGTCCCGCCTGCCGGGTCCGGACCATTCGCCTGATTCCTGATATCCAGCGCGCAAAGGTCGGCCCGGCCCCGGCGTCTAATGGGGCGGAGGAGCCAATGACCCCCCAAGGAAGCCGGGAGCCAGACCGGCGGTAGATTAGCCAAAAGACACGGGGAATACCCCGGAATATCCTCTTTCCGGGGGATTCTGAAGGGTTTCGCCCAGAGAATAATTGTCCCGACGAAAACGGTCCCATGATCCTCGAGAAAACGTCCGCAAAGGGCCAGAGAAGCCGTTCTCCGAAGAACGGTTGCGCGCGCTTGACACGGCCTCTCGCTGGGCATAGCATGATAGCGGGAAGGGGTTCTATTTTTATTCCGGCCTGACTTGAACTTGAAGGAGGATCCTATGAGTCGTTTCTTTCGTGTCCTTACCATTTGTCTCATGGTCGCCGCCGGGGCCGCAGGGTTCAGTCTGCTGACCTCGTGCAACATCATCGGGGGCGGCGGGAGCGGCACTGGCAACCTCAAGCTGCTCATGACCGATGCCGCCACCGACGACTGGACTGAGTTGAGCTTTCACTTCCTGTCCGCCAGCCTTCACCGTCAAGGCAGCGACACTTGGGAAGACTTCTGGGCGGTCACCGAAGCCACCAAGGAGACCGGTAAGATCAATCTGATCGACCTGAGCGGCATTACCAACATCCTTCAGGCCACCGATATCAAGGCCGGCACCTACGACCGGCTCAAGCTCGTCATGAACAAGAGCACGGCGGCCGATTCGATGACGCTCATCCCCGCGGACGGAAAGCAGATCCCCCCGGAGAACATTACGGTCGTCGATCCGAGCGGCAACGGCACGATCAAAGTCGACTTTTCCCAGCCCATCGTCGTCGAGACGAACAAGCCCAACCTGGTGGGCATCGATTTCGACCTGGCCCACCCCCTGTCGATCGTCAACCTGGACGGCAAGGTCGTCATCGACCTAAAGGTCCGCCACCGGATCCTGCCGCGCAATCTCGGCAGCATCCAATTCGGCCGGACCCTCGGCGCGATCACCGTGGCCACGCCGAATACGGACGGCTCGGCCACGTTCACCATCCAATCGGTCCAAGGCGGCGCCCTGATCGACTTCAAAGCGAACGGCAATACGATTTACACCGACGTCTCGTCCGGGAAAGCGGTCTCCAGCAATTTCACCGAATTCCAGAAGTACGTCGGGGTGGCCGATGCCGGCGCTCTCGTCGCCTCCAATATGCAGTCCACCGGCGACCTTTACGCGCGGCGCGTCTGGTTCGCCGACGACATCGATAAGCTGCCGCAGTTTACCCCCGAAGGCCTGGTCAGGTTCGTGGGCGACAGCTGGCTCAGCGTTCAGAAGAAGACGACTGCAGCCGTGGCGACCGGCGACGGCCACCACCGTCGCTGCGATTGGAACGCGGAGACGGTCTTCGTCGACGGGGAGACTCAATGGAGTTTCCAGGGAACCCCAATGGGCGTGACGGGGACGGACGGCCTGCGCTACGTCTCCAGGGGGTTCCGCGTGGAAGTGACCTATCCGGCCACTGACACCACTTCCAAGGTGGCCGATCTGATCAATATTCAGTCCGCCCACTCGGAAGGGATCGTCATCGAACCGACTGATACGACACTCACCCTGGGTTGGTTCTGGCACTCCAAGACGCTGTATTACAGTACGATCAACGACACCGTGCTGGGCGATCATTCCTTCCGCTGGTGGTTCTACGGGGCGGATTCAAGCTATTCACAATTGCCCTCGGAACTCATCGCCGCTGTCACTCAAGCCAAAGACGCCCACCTCTGGGTTTTCGCTTGGGCCGAGCTCTATTGGGACAGTGTCAATATCCGGTGGGATATCGAGAACTTGGTCCTCGCTCCCCTGAAGCTGCACGAGTTCACCAAGATCACGTCAGGCTATAATGCTGATACCGCCAACCCCGGGACCATGGTCGTCTCGACGTTCAATTGCTGGGATTGGACGACGCCGGAGACGATGAACATCAAGCTGGACTCGGAGGGTGAACTCCAGACGATCGTCGGCTCGTTCATCTGGAAGGCCGACACGAACGTCGTGACCTTCACGCTCCCCCTGCCGGTCGACCTCTGGGACGACGTGCTCACGCCCTCGGCGAACAGGGTCAAGATCTGGGTCCACCCGGTCAAGGACGGGGAGGTCTACACCTGGCATGCTTATAGCGTGATCGCCTACCAGTTCATCCCGATCACACCGCCCGCCGTCCGTTAACGCTGAAGCTCGAAGCTCGAGGGGCCGGGTCTTCGCAAGCGGTTGCGAGGAGCCGGCCCCTTTTTTTTATTCTCCGGTTATTGACCCGGCCAGATCCTCACCATCACCACGCCGTGGGCCGGGATCTTGACCTCGAGGCGCTCGTCGTATTTGACGCCCGTATCCGTGTGGGTCCCCATGTCCTGGTGGGCCCAGAGGTCCCGGACCTTGGCCGGACCGGCCGGGAGGCCGATCTGGGACCAGCGGACGTACTGGGCGAGCTCCGCGTTGGTGTAGTTGACAAAGACGACGGCTTTGGACCCGTCGGCCAGAGGCTTCATCCAGACCTGGCCGCCGTAGCCGCGCTCGACGACAACGCGCCCCTGGACGCCGAGCGGGTCCTGATCGACGGCGATAACTTCTTTGTTGAGCAGGATCGACTTGGTCTCCGCGGTCATGGCCCGGAGGTCGTTCCCGGCCATGAGCGGGGCGGCCATGATTGCCCAGAGCGAGAAGTGGGTCTTGTATTCGTCGAAGGTCATGCCGCCGTTGCCGATCTCGAGCATGTCGGGGTCGTTCCAGCCGCCGGGCCCGGCCGCCTCGGCGTGCCGGGAATTGGCGCCGATGATCCAGACGAGGCTCTCCCAGTTGTCCCCGATGTCGGCCGTCGTCCGCCAGAGCTGGCCGACGCCCGGGGCCCAGGTCCAGGGGTCATTGCGGCCCCACTCGCAGATGCTCAGGACGATGGGCCGGCCGGCGCGGCGCAGGGCGTCGCGGAAGCTGGTGTATTCCTTGGGGGCGTTGAGATCGTCGGCGTAGCACCAGTCGACCTTGATGTAGTCGACGCCCCACTCGGCGTAGGTGGCCGCGTCGACGTCGTGGAAGCCGAGCGAGCCGGGGCGCCCCTGGCAGGTCTTGGCGCCAAGGTCGGTGTAGAGGCCGAAGAGCAGGCCTTTGGAATGGACATAGTCGGCCAGGGCCTTCATCCCGCCTGCGAAACGCTTCGGGTCGGCGATGATCCGCCCGTCGGCCCCGCGGTCGACCTGCCAGCAGTCGTCGATAACGAGATACTTGTAGCCGGCGTCGAGCATGCCCGTCTCGACCATGGCGTCGGCGGTCTGGCGGATGAGCGCCTCGTCGACTTCGCAACTGAACTTGTTCCAGGTGTTAAATCCCATGGGCGGCACGGCCGCCAGGACCGGTCCGGGAGCGGCCGCCGGCGCTTGGGCGGCTGCCGCCGGTTCCTTCGCGGTCTTCCCTGGTCCGCAAGCGGCCAGGACCGTCGCAACGAGCAGGACCGCGATCGTGGGGGGCTTTCCGAAGATCGTCTTTGTCATCAGCGCACTCTCCTTGGGGGGATATGTCTCTCGGACTAGGGACTATAAGGCGGCCGACGACCCGAGTCAAACCGAAGTCCGGTTGACACCTCTTCCCCTGGCCCTTATAATAAAGCGTTGAAAGGAGTTCGGGGGCGAACTGGTTTCGACGGAGGTAATGAGACACAGGTTGCACGCCGAGGTCCCACCCACCTCGCTAAACTGGTGGAAACAAACTTAACTGCAGAACCTTTAGCAGTCGCGGCCTAATAGAAAGGCTCGCCGTTCCCGGGATCCCCTCCCGCAGGGTTTCGGGAGCGTCAACCGGGCGGGATAGCGAACCGGTTCGGCCTTGAGGCCGGGGAGCGAAACACCTTCGGGGCTGGTCCTGCGGTGCTCCTCCTCTTCGAGCGCCGTGAGACGAGAACAACGGAGAGGATAAGCGTGTAGAGACCTGATGTTGAATGCTTTCGGACGCGGGTTCGATTCCCGCCGCCTCCACCACATCCGAACATGCAGATCTTCAGGATAAAGCGGACGGCCCTGGCCGCGGCCGTCTTCGTCATCGCCGTCTCCTGGCTCGCCCTGCCGGGTCCGGCCTCAGCCGCCCCGGCCCAGGCCCAAGCCCTCCGGACCGTGGTCATCGACCCTGGCCACGGCGGGCTCGAAAGCGGGGCCAAGGGCAAGTTCGGCAACCTCGAAAAGGACATCACCCTGGCCATCAGCATCAAGCTCAAGGCCCTGATCGAGAGGGACATGGGCTTCGAGGTCGTCCTGACCCGGGACCGCGACGTCGACGTCTCGAACGAGAACCGCTCGGCGATCGCCAATAACCACAAGGCCGGGCTGTTCATCAGCATCCACGCCAACGGCTCCGTCCAAAGGAAGGCGGCCGGCTCGGAGACGTTCTTCCTCAGCCTCAACGCGACCGACGAGGAGACGCGGCGCCTGGCCTACCTCGAGAACAACTCCTCGACGCTCCAGAGCCGCATCGACCCCTCCTCGGACGACGATCTGATGATGATCCTCTGGGACATGGCCCAGAACGCCTACATCAAGCAGAGCAGCCGTCTCGCCGAGTTCGTCCAGGCGGAGCTCGACGCCATGCTCGGGACGCGCAACCGCGGCATCAAGCAGGCGCCCTTCAAGATCCTGACCGGCGTCGCCTGCCCGGCCATCCTCGTCGAGGCCGCGTTCATCTCCAACCCGGATGAAGAGCAAAAGCTGGCCTCCGACGAGTTCCAGACGCGGGTCGCCGAGGCGATCTATCGCGGGCTGGCCCTCTTCCTCAAGGGGCGGGAATAGGACGCCATGGCGACCAACAAGACAAGAGGGATCTCCAAGCCGGCTTTCATCCTGGGCGGACTGACCCTCGTGCTGCTCGTCCTGGTCGTCATCTTCTTCACCGGCGGGGGCGAGGAGAAGGTCAAGCGCTTCATCGACACCAACGTCCCCAAGACCGCCGAGACGGCCGGCGCGCCGGCCGCCACGAAGACCGTGACGCTCTTCTTCATCGCCGATGACGACCTCCTCCACAAGGAGAGCCGTGAGATCGCCGCGGGTCCGACCGAAGCCGAAGAGGCCGAACGGGCCCTGGCCGAGCTCATCCGGGGCTCGGACGAGGGCCTTGTCTCGCCGCTTCCTCCCGGGACCAAGGTGCGTCAGGTCTTCATCGGCCGGGACGGGCTGGCGACCGTCGATTTCAGCCGGGACATCGCCGACGGCTTCTCCTACGGCTCGACCTCGGAGCTGGCCGCGGTCTACTCCGTCGTCAATACGCTCGTCTACAACTTTAAGCCGGTCAAGAAAGTCGTTCTCCTCGTCGAAGGCGCGGAGAGGGAAACCCTCGGCGGCCATGTTGACCTGTCGAGGGCCTTCTTCCCCGACTATTCCCTGGTCGCGAGATAGCCCGGGTCAGGCCGTGACGAAGCTCCCCCGGGTGGTCATCGTCGGCTTCCCCAACGTCGGCAAATCCACTCTTTTCAATCGCATCCTGGGCCGGCGCAAGTCCCTCGTCCACTCCGACCCGGGCATGACCCGGGACAGCCTCTCCGCCGAGTGCACGCTCGAGGGCCGGCGCTTCACGCTGGTCGATACCGGCGGCCTGTTCGGCGTCGCCGCTGAGCCGCTGACCGACAAGGTCCGCGCCAAGGCCCTGGCCGAAGCGGCCGCGGCCGACCTCGTCCTGTTCGTCCTCGACGGCAAGCGGGACATCGCCCCGGCCGAAGAGGATCTCTACCTCCAGCTCAAGCGGCGCGGCCTGCCGCTCCTGCTCGTCGTCAACAAGTTCGATTCCCCCGCGCAGGAAGAGTCGATGACCGCCGACTATTACCGGCTCGGCGAGAAGGCCCCCCACTTCGTCTCCGCCGAGCACAAGCTCAACATCGGCGAGCTCGAAGAGGCCATCGTCGCCGCCCTGCCCCCGCCCTCCGGCGGGGCGGTCCTCCCGGCGGAGGAGGAGCCCCTGCGCATCGCTATCGTCGGCCGGACCAACGTCGGCAAGTCGTCCATCGTCAACCGCCTCGCTGGCGAGGAGCGTCTCATCGTCAGCGAGATCCCGGGGACGACCCGCGACAGCACCGATACGCTCATCGTCCGCGACGGCAAGCCCTTCTGCCTGGTCGACACGGCCGGCATCCGCAGGATGGCCTCGACCGAGGACAGCCGGGAGAAGGCGGGCATCCTCAGGGCCAAGGCGAACATCCGCCAGGCTAACGTCGTCGTCCTCGTCCTCGACGTCCAGGAGTTCCCGACCCGCCAGGACGCCCGCATCGCCCAGCTGGCCCTCGATTCGGGCCGGCCGCTCCTCATCGTCATCAACAAGTGGGACCTCGTCGACAAGGATACCGTGCGGCCCGACGCCGTCCAGGAGCGGGTTTTCCGCAAGCTCGGCTTCGTCTCTTACGCCCCCCTCCTCTTCGTATCGGCCCGGACGGGCCAGCGCATCGTCAAGATCCTCGACACGGCCGAAGAGGTCCACCGGGGGGGCACCATCCGGGTCGAAACGTCCAAACTGAACGATTTCCTGGCCCGGACGACCGAGCAGCACCCGCCCCGCCTGAAGAACGGGGCCAGGGCCAAGCTGCGCTACATCACCCAGAAGAGCGTCTCGCCCCCGACCTTCATCCTCTTCCTGGGGGCCCGGGGCCCGCTCTCGCCGACCTACGAGAAGCACTTCCTGGAGTCCCTGCGCCGGGAGTTCGGCTTCTTCGGCACCCCCCTCAAGCTCATCGTCCGGACGAGCTGAAGGCGGACCCGGATCTGCCGGCCCGCCGGCAAATCCGGCGGGGCTTTTTTCTTGACTTTAGAGGAGGCATCGTTTATAAGTAGGTTCTTGTCTTTCCCTGTGATTTGCGTTTGACTGTAAGGAGGTCAGGATGTCTCGAAAGACCCAGCGCGTCATGTTCACCGCAGCCGCGATCGCGGTCATTTTCGCGTTCACGGGCTGCCAGAATATCAGCTATTCCAAGCTCTCCGCCAACTATCATTTCGGCAAGGCCAACAGCTTCTTCCGTGAGAACCAGTACCGCAAGGCCATCACCGAATACGAGGCGACGCTCAAGTTCAATCCCAACATGATCGAGGCGTACCGGTTCCTGGGCGAGAGCTACAAGCAGCTCTACAAGCCCGGCGTCGACACGCCGCTCAACAAGGAGCTCGAGAAGAAGACCCTCGATGCCCTGACCAAGGCCCTCGAAATCGAGCCCAACAACAAGGACATCATCTACTCGCTCGGCGACATGTACGACAAGCTCAGGAAGTTCGACCAGGCCGAGAAGCTCTATCTCCGCATCATCGAGCTCCAGCCCGAGAACATGAGCAACTACTACGTCGTGGCCGAGTTCTACAAGCGCTATTCCGCGGACAACAAGGACGTCGCCAAGAAGGCGGAGGCCATGTACCTGCGCCGGATCGAGACCGACCCTGACAATCCGCAAGGCTACGCCTACATGGCGACCTACCTGCAGGAGATCGCCGGCGGCCCCGAAGAGCTCCTGAAGTCCTACGAGAAGGCGGCCGAGTTCTGGCAGAAGCGGATCACCCTCCAGCCCGATTCCGCCGAAGCTTGGCTGGCCCTGGGCGTTAACCAGTGGTCGCGGTCTTTCCGCTTCCAGTTCCTAACCGCCAAGGAGAGGATGAAACAGGCCCAGGGGGCACTCGAATCCATCAGCAAGGCCATCGAGCTCGACCCGAAGTACCCCGAGCCCTACGCCTGGATGGGCCCCCTCTACAAGGCCGTTCTGGCCAAGCTCGAGCCCGAGAAGGAAGCCCGCTACAACGCCGAGGGCGACCGATATCTCGAACGGTTCCAAGAGCTGCGCAAGCAGGCCGCGGACCGGAAGAAGCTCGAGGAAGAGCTGAAGAAGTAGCCCGGCCCTGGGGAAGGGCTTCCGGCGGGGGATCGGAACGGCCCGGATCTGATCAAAGGGCGGAGTCGGGCGGCCGCCGTTCCTGTGGAGGGAAGCTCTATCGACAGATTCCTGGGGGCGGAAAGTTGACAAATCATCATAATTTTAGTATTTTAGGGCGTCTTTCTATCTCTCGTTTAAGGTTAGAAGCTCATGAGGACGTTTATTCCAAAAAAGGATGACATCGAACAGAAGTGGTGGCTGGTCAATGCCGACGGCCGGATCCTCGGACGCATGGCCACCGAGATCGCCGACCTGATCCGCGGCAAGAGGAAGCCCCAGTTCGTGAGGCACCTGGACATCGGGGACTTCGTCGTCGTCATCAACGCCGAGAAGATCAAGGTCACCGGGCGCAAGCTCGAACAGAAGAAGTACTACCACCATTCCCTCTATCCGGGCGGCATCAAGGAGATCACCCTCAAGGACCTCCTGGCCACCAAGCCGGAGGAGGTCATCAAGAACGCCGTCTGGGGCATGGTTCCTAAGGGAAAGCTCGGCCGGGCCCTGTACAAGAAGCTCAAAGTCTATCGCGGACCCTCCCACCCCCACGAAGCCCAGAACCCCCAGGAATACAAGTTTTAGGAGGCCCCTTTGAGTCTGATCCAGTACTACGGAACGGGGAAGAGGAAATCGGCCATCGCCCGCGTCTACCTGCGTTCGGGCAAGGGCGACATCACACTCTTCGTCAACAAGAGGCCGCGGCCCTTCGGCGATTACTTCAAGCTCGACGCCTACAAGGTCATCATCCACCAGCCCCTCCTCCTTACGGAGACGCAGGACAAGTTCGACATGTTCCTCCGGATCAGCGGAGGTGGGGCCAAGGCCCAGGCCGAGGCCGTCCGGCTCGGCATCTCCCGGGCCCTGGTCGAGTTCAACCGCGAGCTCAAGCCCGTGCTCAAGGCCGCCAGCCTGCTGACGCGCGACGCGCGGGTCAAAGAACGCAAGAAATACGGATTGCTGGGCGCCCGCAAGGCTCCTCAGTACCACAAGCGCTAAAGAGGAGGCTCATCTTGGTTTCCGTTACGATGAAAGAACTGTTGGAAGCGGGCGTCCACTTCGGGCACCAGACCAAGCGCTGGAACCCGAAGATGAAGGAATACATCTTCGGCCAGAGGAACGGCATCTACATCGTCGACCTGCAGAAGACGATCAAGAACTTCAAGGAGGCCCTGAACTACCTCCGCGGCGTCGCCGAAGAGGGCAAGATGATCCTCTTCGTCGGCACCAAGAAGCAGGCCCAGGACATCATCCGCGACTACGCGACGAAGTGCGAGTCGGCCTACGTCAACCAGCGCTGGCTGGGCGGCCTGCTGACGAATTTCGGCGTCGTCCGGACGAGCGTCGACAAGCTCAAGGAGCTCGAGGAGATGAAGGAGGACGGCCGCTGGGACCTCCTGTCGAAGAAGGTGCAGTCCAAGCAGGAGAAGGTCTACCGGAAGCTCCAGAAGAACCTCGGCGGCCTGAAGAACATGGCCGGGCTGCCGGGGGCGATCTTCATCATCGACTCCTCGAAGGAGACGATCGCCATCGCCGAGGCCCACAAGATGCACATCCCGATCGTGGCCGTCGTCGACACCAACGGCGACCCCGAGGTCATCACCTATCCCATCCCGGGCAACGACGACGCGGTCCGGGCCATCGAGCTGTTCGCCTCGAAGGCCGCCGAGTCGATCATCGAGGGCAAGAAGAACCGGATCAGCAAGGAGCTCCTCGAGGAGAAGGCGGCCGAAGAGGCCGCGCCCGCCGCCGGACGCGAGACGCCCGAGGGCGAGATCCCCGAAGAGACCTGAAGAGATAGAGGGGAAAACCATGGAAATCACGGCTGAAAAAGTCAAAGAACTTCGCGAGCGGACCGGCATCGGCATGATGGAATGCAAGAGCGCCCTGGCCGAGTGCGACTGCGACCTCGACAAGGCCATCGAGCTGCTGCGCAAGAAGGGCTACGCCCGGGCCGAGGCCAAGTCCAGCCGGGCCGCCAAGGAAGGCACCATCGGCTCTTACATCCACATGAACGGCCGCATCGGCGTGCTGGTCGAGCTCAACTGCGAGTCCGACTTCGTCGCCCGGAACTGCGAGTTCCAGGACCTGATCAAGGAGCTGGCCATGCAGATCGCGGCGGCCAAGCCGAAGTGGATCGCCGCCGTCGACGTGCCGCCCCATATCGTCGACAAGGAGAAGGAGATCATTCAGGCCCAGCTCGGAGACATGAAGAAGCCGCCCGAGATCATGGAGAAGATCGTCAACGGCAAGCTCCTCAAGTTCTTCGAAGAGGTCTGCCTCCTTGAGCAACCCTACATCCGCGACGACAAGGTCAAGGTCCGCGACCTCGTGACCAAGCTCGTCGCCAAGATGGGCGAGAACATCAAGGTCGGGCGGTTCGCGCGCTTCGAGATCGGCCAGGATTGAAGTCCCGGCCCGAACGGGTATAGAATACGGCGCGGAGCCTAAGCCTATGCCCACATCCAAGCCTGCCTACAAGCGCATCCTGCTCAAGATCTCCGGGGAATCCTTCCTCGGCGACATCGCCACCGGCATCGATTTCAGCCGGGCCCTCGCCGTCGCCCGCGAGATCAAGGAGGTCCACGACCTCGGCGTCGACGTCGCGGTCATGATCGGCGGCGGCAACCTCTTCCGCGGCGCCAGGGGCATCAAGGACGGCATCGACCAGGGCTCGGCCGACCAGATGGGCATGCTGGCCACGGTCATCAACGGCATCGCCCTCCAGGCGGCCCTGGACAAGGCCGGGGCCGACACCCGGCACGTCTCCGCGATCGAGATCAAGTCCGTGGCCGAGCCGTTCATCCGCCGCCGGGTCATCCGGCACATGGAGAAGGGCCGGATCATCATCTTCTCGGCTGGCATCGGCTGCCCCTACTTCACGACCGATACGGCTGCCGCCCAGCGCGCCCTCGAGATCGGGGCCGAAATCATCTTCAAGGCGACCAAGGTCGACGGCGTCTACTCGTCTGACCCGGTCACCGACAAGGCGGCCAAGCGCTTCAAGACCATCCGCTACCTCGACGTCCTCAAGAAGAACCTCAAGGTCATGGACGCCACGGCCATCTCGCTCTGCAGCGACAACGGCATGCCCATCCTCGTCTTCGCCCTGGGCCCGGGCGGCAATATCAAGCGGGCCGTCATGGGCGAGGCCATCGGCACCCGCGTCTATTAGAAGGGTCATCTCCCGATACCGGGATGTCCTTCTCTTCGGCCTTGCTCAGGAGATCGTTCCCGGCCCTGGACCGGAGCGGTTCCCGGGTTCCTTGACAGGCATTCACCCCGTATCCTATTATCCCATCGCCAGAATCCATCACCTCGAGAGGAACGCCATGATCAAAGACGTGCTCGCCGATACAGCCAAGAAGATGAAGACCTCGGCCGAACATTTCCGCAAGGAGATCGGCATGCTCCGGACCGGCCGGGCCAATATCGGCATCTTCGAGGAGATCAAGGTCAGCTATTACGGCGTTCCTACGCCGGTCAACCAGGTCGCGACGATCAAGATCCCGGAGCCGACCCTCATCGTCGTCCAGCCCTATGACCCCTCGATGCTCGAGCCGGTCGACAAGGCCATCCGCGGGGCCGACCTCGGGCTCAATCCTCTCAACGACGGCAAGCTCCTCCGCGTCCCCATCCCGCCCCTCGACGAGGAGCGCCGCCGGGAGATGGCCAAAAAGATCGGCAAGATGCTCGAGGAGGAGAAGACGGCCCTGCGCAACATGCGCCGGGAAGCCAAGGAGTTCATCGAGGAGCTCGAGAAGGAGAAGGAGATCACCGAGGACGACAAGTTCTCCGGGATCGAGCAGCTCCAGAAGCTCCTCGACGAGACGGTTTCCAAGGCCGAGGAGTCGGCCGCGGCGAAAGAGAAAGAGATTCTCGAGTTCTGACGCCCCTCAGCAGGCCGCCGGCTTTTTCACGAACCAGTTCTCCCGCGAGCCGAACCTCGTCCGGATGGCGATGCCCCAGCCGACGGCGTTCAGCACGAAGGTGAACAGGAAGCCGAGCACGGGCACGAACCCGGCCAGGCTGAACACGAGGAGACCCATCAGCACCGCGCCCATCGCGGAGACGCTCCTTGAGCCGAAGGCCCGCAGGGCGCTTTCGCCGAGGAGGAAGAAGACGGCCAGACGGCCGAAGACCTTGATCAGGAAGCCTGCCACGGCGAGGGCAAGGGCGATGGGGATGCCGATGAGGATGAAGCTCAGCAGGGCCGCGAAGAACACGAGCATCGTGAAAATGACGATGGCCAGGAGCCCGGTCCCCAGGACCGGCCAGAAATGCTTCCGGATCTCCCCGGCGGCGAAGGTGATGGGCCTGGGGAAGAGGGCGGCGCCCATCACGGCGACGATGAGCCAGAGGAAGATGATGACGAGCTTGACGATGACGATGACCGGGAGGAGCGAGAGGGAGAAGGCGCCCTTGAAGAGGTGGCCGTCCCGGAACAGCCTGTCGCCGAGCTCGCGCGTCTGGAAGTAGACCGTGTCCCCTCCGATGGTGCAGCCGGGCTCCTTTTCCAGGGTCCCGCCGAGCGCGGACAGATCCTTGGCGATCGAGGCCGTGGACTTGATGACGATCCGCGAGCCGATGCCGACGACGGACTGACCGACCTCGCCGCTGACCATGATGGAGCCCCCGATGACAACGACGTCGCCCTTGACCTTGCCTTCGAGGAGGATATGCCCTCCGAAGCTGATGATCTCCTCCTGAGTATCCCCGGGGGCGACGTGGATCTCTTTCTGGGAGCTGACCCCGGCGTGCGCCGCGGGCGGAGCCGCGAGAGGGGCCAGGACGAACAGGCCGAAAACGGCCAGGGTCAATATCTTCTTCATCATGATTGTTCTCCCTGGTGGAGGAATCGTCTCGCCCCGAAGAAGGCGAGGGCCGACAGCAGGGTCCCAAGACCGATGACGACGGCGATCCCCCCGGGACCCAGGAGGCGGGAGAAGGTCGCGAGACTGGCGAAGCCCAGACTCATCAGGTCGCCGGTGAGCTTATAAAGAACGCTGGCGAGCCTGAGGGTCTTGGTGGCCAGGGGTGTCGCGAAGGCGATGACGGAGCCGAAGAAGCGGTTGACGGCGACCAGGATGTCGAAGACGCTCTGGCCGGTGAAGACGCGGAACCCGACGAGCCCGATGGCGAGGGCGGCCACGGCCGCGATGAGGGGGGCGAGCCAGCCGGCCTTCCGGGCTTCCGGCTCGGGCAGGCTGTCCATGACCGACCGGGCGAAGCTCGCCGGCACCTTGAAGGGCGGCAGGCTGGTGAAGGCCTCGTGGAGCAGGCGCCTCTCGGCCAGCGCGTCGCGGCAGGCCGGGCAGCGATCGAGGTGCTCCTCGAGCTTGCGGGCGTCATAGGGGCCGAGCTCGCCCTCGAGATAGAGATAGAGGTCTTCGGGGCGCGGGCAGGACGTCACGATCCCTCCATCGTTTTTCTGAGCATTTCCTTGGCCTGGAAGACGCGGTTCTTGACCGTCCCGACGGGCAGGCCCTTGATGTCGGCGATCTCCTCGTACGAGAACTCGTTGACGTGCCGGAGGACGAAGAGCTCCCGGAGCGTTTCCGGGATGGACTCCAGGGCCCGCTCGATCTTCTCCCTGATCTCGGCCAGCTCGAACTTGCGGGCGACCGACGGCCCCGGGTCGGCGACCTGGGGCAGGAGCGGACCGTCCTCGTCGTCGACGGGCTGGTCGATGGACACGGTCGGCAGCTTCTTCTTCCGCCAGTGGTCGATCATGTGGTTCGAGGCGATCTTGAACAGCCAGGTCGAGAACTTGAAGTCGGCACGGTAGGAGGCCAGCGAGCAATAGGCCTTGAGGAAGACCTCCTGGGCGAAATCGAGGGCTGCCTCGCGCTCCCCGGTCATGCGGCCGAGGTAGCTGACGAGCGGCTGCTCATATTTGCGGACGATCATTTCGAACGCCTTCCGGTCTCCTTTGAGGGCCCGGGACACAAGCTGACGGTCTTCTGTCATCGAGAGAGCATCCTGCCCTCGAGTGTTCATACGGGTCTCTGACCGAAAGGTTTATCGTCCCCTACCGCCGGGCGCCTTCGGTGTCGTCGATGATCTCGGTGCCGGCCGGGACCTTCAGGGTGAAGGTCTTGGCCGGGATGCGGACACCCGTCCTGACCTGGCTGAAGACGAACTCGCGCTTGTTCCCGGCCCACTCGAGGAAGATGGCCCGGCGCAGGAGCCAGGTCGCCTCGTCGATCTCGAGGAGGATATGGGAATAGTCGCCTTCCGTCTTGGGGGTCAGCCTGACCTGGCGGACGCGGGTCGCGTCCGTCGGGAAGGGGCTGTCCTCGACAACATAAGCGTCGCGGAAGGACATCGTCCCGAGGAAGATACCGAAGATGTCGGACTCCAGGGCCTCCTTGGAGACCGGGCTCCGGGTGAGCTGTTTGTCTTCGGCCAGGTACATCTCGAGGACGCCGTCCTTGTAGAGGAAGACCTTGTCTTGGGGGGTCTTGTAGTCCCAGCGCATGCGCTCGGGCTTCTGCAGGAAAAGATCGCCCTTTTCCCGCAGGGGCTCCGTGATCGACATGGAATAATAGAGCTGCTCGAAACGGGCCTGAAGCGTGGTCACGGCTTTGAGGGCTTGTTCCAGCTTGGCGACGGCCTCCTCGGCGGAGACCGCCGGGGCCGGCCAAGCGCCTGAAGCGGCCGGGGCGGGGAGGGGCGGACGCATGGCCGCCAGGACGAGCCCGCACGCGATAACGACTGCCAAGTGTTTCATGGCGGATATTATACCGGAAAATGGGGACGGAAAATGGGGGTGTTTCAGAAACGTCCCCATTTTCCTGATATACTCGCCGGCGTGAAATCCGGCTTCGTCCTGGCCCTGGCCGCCTACGCCCTCGTTCTTTGGGCAGCCGGGCTGGGCTTCAAGCGGCGGCCCGCGAGCCTCGATTCGTTCTTCCTGGCCTCGCGACATCTGGGAGCCGGCCGCGTGGCCTTCTCCCTCTGCGCTTCGTGGATCGGCGCGGCCTCGCTCCTCGTCTCGACCGATGAAGCCTGGCGCGACGGGGTGAGCGCGATCTGGATCGTCGGCGTGCCGGCGGTCGCGACCTTGCTCATCCTGACAGCCCTCGCCCGTCCGATCCGGGCGGTCTCCGGCCTGACCCCGTCTGCCCTGATGCGCGACCGGTACGGCAAGGCGGCCGGGTCGCTGACGACCGTCCTCGTCATCTGGTACATGGCCGTTCTGGCCGCGTCTCAGATGGTCGCGGCCGGGCCCTTCCTGGCCGCGTTCCTGGGCACGGGGCCCCTTCTGAGCCTTCTCCTGGCCGCGGGGATCGTCATGGTCTACTCCGCCTCGGGCGGCCTCCAGGCCGTCGCCAGGACCCACGTCCTCCAATTCGTCCTGCTCGTGGCCGGAGTCGCCGGGATGATCGCCGTGCTGGCTTCGGGGACGACATGGAGCGCCGTGCGCGCTGCGGCGGCCGGGTCCGGACGAACGGCCTATTTTGATGTCTTCTCAGGAGCCGGCCGCAACGTCCTTATTGCCCTTTCTTTCATCCTGGCCTGGACGATCTCGCCCATCGCCTGGCAGCGGATGCAGGCAGCCCGCAGCGAAACGGCCTCGCGCCGGGGGACAGCCGCAGCCGCGGTCCTCCTGGGATTATTCTATGCCGCCATCGTCGCCGCGGGCCTGCTCTTCCTTCCGCTCTTCCCGGACGGCGGAGGCGGTGTTCCTCTGGTCACCCGCTTCGCCGGCCGCGAGGCCGGATCTTTCCTGGGCGGGCTCCTCTTCGTGACCGTCCTGGCGGCCATCTTCTCGACGATGGACGCCGCCCTCAACGCCGGGGCCATGACGCTGACGAGGGAGCTTCTCGGAGAGCGGGCTGAGGGCACTGCCGGCCACCGGCCGCTCCTCGTTGCCAGGATCACTACCACGGCTCTGGCCCTGGCCGCGCTCGTCATCGCCGCCCGCCTGGGCGATATCCTCAAGACCCTCGGCTTGGCTTCCACGATCATGGCCGAGGGGTTGCTTGTTCCCGGGGTCGCCGCCCTGTTCCTGAAAAGGCGAGCTCCGCTGGCCGGCCTGCTCGGGCTCGGCCTCGGCGGCGGCTACGCCGTCTTGTCATTCCTTGGCGAGGCCGGACTTCCGCTCCTGCCGATCCCCGCTTGGCCGTGGTCCCTGCCGCTCGGCGTTGCGCTTGGCGCCGCGGGGTTCGCCGCAGGCCTCCTCCTCGAGCGAACTCGGGGCCGCCGCCCCGGTGATCGGGCCTCCCCGGCTTGACATTTCGGCCGAAATCATCGATAGGTAGATGGCACGGAGGGAACACATGAAAAAGATGCTGTTGGTTCTGGCTATGGGGGCTTTGCTCGCCGGGCCGGTCCTCGCCCAGACGGCGGCCGGACATATCGGCGAAGGCGACGCCGCCTACGCCAAGTTCGATGACGCGGCCGCCCTCGAGCATTATCAGGCCGCCTTGAAGCTCGAGCCCGCGAATTACGAGGCGCTCTGGAAGGCCTCGCGGGCCATGGTCGACATCGCCGACGTCATCCCGGCGACCGACAAGGACGTCAAGGCTAGGCAGATGAAGCTCTACACGGACGCCACGGCCTTGGCCCGGAAGGCCGCGGCCGCCAACCCGAACGACACATGGGGCCACTTCCAGCTTGCTGCGGCCAACGGCAAGCGGCTCCTTATGCTCGGCAACAAGGAGCAGATCGCGGCTTCGAAGGAAGTCCGGGCCGAGATCGACAAAGCCCTCGAGCTCGATCCGACGAACCATCTGGCCTATCATGCCCTTGGGCGCTGGCACAGGAGGATTGCCGAGATCAGCGGGGCCAAGCGCTTCTTCGGCAGCATCCTCTACGGCTCCATCCCGAAGGGGTCGTTCGAGGAGTCGGAGAAGTATCTGCGCAAGGCCATCGAACTCCAGCCCGAGTACGTCAACCATTACTACGAGCTTGGCCTGACGCTCCTCGAGCTCAAAAAGACCGGCGAGGCCGCGAAGTCCTTCCAGAAGGCCATCGACCTGCCCAAGACGACCTCCAAGGACGACGTCCTGAAGGCCCAGGCCCAGACGGAACTCGACAAGCTAAAGGCTAAACAGAAATAGGGCTCCGGCCTTCGTCGTCGGCTATTCGGAAAAGACCTGGGCGGTGAAGACTTCGAGCTTCGCCCCCTTTTTCCATTCCTCGGGAGGCAGCCCGGCCTTGAGACAGCCATGGCTGAGGAAGGTCTCCCGGTCCCAGCCGTACTCCGCCGGGACCTGGGGCAGCAGCAGCCCCTTAGAGAATCCCTTCGAGACGATGATCCCGTGGCAGCCGACCTTGACCTCGCTGGGGTCGCTGACGGGCTCGGGCAGCCCCAGCACGGATATCTCGATCTTCAGCTTTATCAGCTCGTTAGGCGATAAGGGCTCGAAACGGGTGTCCTGCGTGGCCGCGGCGACGGCCATCTCGATGATGGTCTCGTCGAGCGGCTTCACCGGCAGGGGATAGCCGATGCAGCCGCGCAGCTCCCCGTCGATCGTCAGCGTAACGAACGCGCCCCGTTTTTCCTTGAGGGTCCCCGACTTGACGGGGGAACGGAGAGGCCGGCCCGTCTCGAAATAGTGCTCGAGCGCCTGGCGGGCGAGCTTTAGGCACATGAGTTCGTCTTCCCGGGTCAGAGGCTCACTCATGGGATCACTCCTTCACGGCCGGGGCCAACGGCACGGGTTCGAGGATAAACCTCCTCTTGAACTCGACCATGTGGGAACGAAGGACCGGGGTCCTGGCCGTCCCGGATAGCCGAAGGATGAGCTTGGCATACCAAGCCGGGCCGAGCAGGGCCTTGTTGAACGCGCCGCCCGGCCGCACGGCAGCGATGCCGACGATCCGTCCCGGCCAAATCCTTTCGAGCTCTGCGAGGGTCCTCTCGTCCGGCACAGTCCCGGGACTTCCGCCGGCACCGATCTTTTCGACGACGAAGCGCGACCCCAGCTTGTGACCGACGATGACCCCCCACGTCCCGGGCCGGGGCCTGAGCGCCATCAGGGCCTCGATCTCGCCCCGCGCCTCCGGAATGATCAGCACGTCCACGCCCGAATTATAGCATGGATATTGGGGACATGTACTCTTTGTACGTGTCCTCGATCAAGTCACCACCCGGGTTGACTGCCGGGAGCTTTTGGCATTAAGATAACTTTAGGGATCGGGTTATGAAGTACGAGCTGGTGGTGGTCGGGGCCCTCGAGACGAACTGCTACCTTGTATACTGCGAAGAGACGCGCGCCTGCGCCGTCATCGACCCCGGCGCCGACCCCGACAAGATCATCTCGGCCATCGCCGACCTCGAGCTCAAGCCCGTCATCGTCCTTAACACCCACGGCCATGTCGACCACATCGGCGCGAACAGCGACATCATCCAGAAGTACGGAATCCCCCTGGCCATGCACGCCGCCGACACCGGCATGCTCCAGGTCTCCGATTACATCGAGCTCAGCCTCCTCCTCGGCGCGCACAACTCGCCCCGGCCCGACCGGCTCCTCGCCGACGGCGATGAGATCCCTTTCGGCAACGCCTCGCTCCGGGTCCTCCACACGCCCGGGCACACCCCGGGCAGCATCGGATTCGTCCATGGCGGGGTCCTCTTCTCGGGGGATACGCTGTTTTGCGGGGGCGTCGGCCGGACCGACCTTCCCGGCGGCTCCTGGAAGGACCTCGAGAAATCGATCCGCGAGCGCATCCTCACGCTCCCCGAGGAGACGGTCGTCCTGCCCGGCCACGGCCCCTGGACCACGGTCGAGCAGGAGCGCAGCTCCAATCCGTTCCTGACATGAAATCCGCCGCTTCCTCGCCAGAGGATGCCCTGCGCCTGTTCCTCGAGTATCTGGCCGTCGAAAAAGGCCTGTCCGCGAACACTATCCAATCGTATGAACGGGACGTCCGCAAGCTCGTGGCCGTCCTCAAGGCCCGCAAGACCTCTCTCGCCCAGATCTCGGAGGACACGCTCGTCCGCTTCATCCACGGCGAGAGCCAAGCCGGCCTTTCGGCCCGATCGCTGGCCCGACTCGTCTCCGCGCTCCGGTCCTTCTTCCGGTTCCTCATCCTCAGCGGATATCTCAAGACCGACGCGACGGCCCAGCTGACGACGCCCTCGACCTGGCTGGCGCTGCCCAAGTTCCTGACGGTCGCCGAGGCCGACGCGCTGCTCCAGGCTCCCGACGGGACAAAGCCGCACGGCGTCCGGGACCGGGCCATGCTTGAAGTCCTTTACGGCTCCGGGCTCCGCGTCTCGGAGCTCGCCACCCTCAAGGCCGCCGAGATCAACCTCAGTGACGGCTTCCTCGTCTGCCGCGGCAAGGGGGGCAAGGAGAGGATCGTCCCGCTCGGCCGGTCGTCCTGCAAGGCGATCAGGCGCTATCTCGACGAGGTCCGGCCGCTGGTCGATCCCGATGGAAGGGAAGAGCTCTTTCTGTCACGCCGGGGCCGTCCGTTCACCCGGCAGGGGATCTGGAAGCTGCTTCGCCGGCACGCCGCCGCGGCCGGCCTCTCGGCCAAGATCAGCCCCCACGTCCTCAGGCACTCCTTCGCGACGCACCTGCTCGAGCGCGGCGCGGACCTGCGCTCGGTCCAGCTCATGCTCGGGCACAGCCAGATCACGACGACGCAAATCTACACCCACGTCAGCCGCGAGCGGCTGCGCCGCGTCTATGACAAGTACCATCCCCGCGCTTGAGGGCCTGCTCAGCGGACAGTGACGCTGACGGCCGCCTCGGCCGTATGGCTCTGGGCCACGGTCAGGACCCGGCCCGCCCGGAAATATTGTCTTTCCCTCCGCCAATCCCAGGAGAAATGCCGCTCCGGGGTCTGCCGCTCCAGGTCCGTTTCAGGGAAGGCGACCCGGCTCGATCCGCGGCAGACGAAATCGCCGTAGCCCTGCCCCCGGCCTCCGGGCGTCCGCCCCGACGAGCGCGGCAGCTCGAGCGGGACGGAGAGCGCCGAGGGGTGCAATGGGACGGAGATGCCCCCGATATCGAAGAAGAACTCGATCTCCCGGCCGTCCTTGAGGACGTACCTGATGCGCAGGGTCGGCTCTGGCGAAGCCTGGGCCTCCAGGATGCTCTCGCTTCCGGCCGGGCCGGCCGTTTCGCGGAGCCGCCATTCGAGGACTTCGGTCTTGAGGTGCACAAGGAGGAAATCGTCCTCATCGGGTTCCAGGCGCCCTTCCCAGCGGACCCGGCAGGAATACTCCCCGGCGATCGGCGCCCCGGCGCCCCGGACCGCATACTCGCCTTTGGCCTCGACGGTCAAACGGACTTCCCAGCGAGAGGGGTTTCCGGCCGAGGCCCAAGGGCCAGGGCCGGGCGGCCAGGCCGGAGATGCCGCGAGGCAGGCCAGGAGAAGCGCCCCGGCGAGGGGCTCCGAGAGGCGCCGGAACAAACCTTTTTCCATGGCCAGCCGCAGATCCTCGAGATCCCTGTATTTTACCGCGGTCCGTGGGGACTTGACAAACGGTTCTCGCGGGCGTATTCTGTCTAAACTTTAAAGTTCATGAATTAGACTTATCAGTTCATATTATAAACCAATAGGTTCAAATCGATGAGAACAAGCGAGGTTCGCCGCGAGCGCGAGGTCCGCCGCCGGGAAGGCTATCGGGACCTCATCCTGCACGCGGCCGAGCGCGTCATCGTCCGCAAGGGCTACAGCGCCCTGACAATGGACGACGTCGCGCGGGAGGCCGAGCTTTCCAAGGCCACGGTCTACAAGTATGTCGCCGGCAAGGGCCCCCTGTTCTTCGAGATTCTGGGGCATTCGTTCGATGAGATCCGGGGACAGATCCTTAAGATCGTCGACTCCGCGGGGAGCGCCGGCGACAAGCTCGGCCGTCTTGTCCGGGTCGTCCTCAAGAGCACCGAGGACGCGAAGCGGGTCAACCGGGTCCTGTTGATGGACAAGGCCATGCTCAAGCTCATGCGGGTCTTTGTCCCCCCTCCCGGCAAGGCGGGCTCCTCCCTGCAGGCGGACCGCAAGATGCTGGCCATGCTCCGGCAGAAGCGTCAGGAGCTCGTCGACGCGGCGGCCCGTATCCTCGAAGAGGGCATCGGTTCGGGCGAATTCCGGCGCATGGACGCCGGCCAGGCCGCGGCCTTCATCGAAGCCGTGCTCCAGGGCTACACCCACCTCATGTTCTGGGAGGGAGACGCCCCGCTTTCTCCCGGCGCGCCCGATTTCCTGACACGGTTCATTCTCGAAGGGATCCGGAGCCCCGAACAATCCGGCAAGGAGATCTGACATGAGACGAACAGCCGCAAGCCTGCTGATCATCGCGGCGGCGCTCGCCGCCCCCGGACAGGCGCTTCCCGCCGCTCAGGAGTCCCCGCCGACGCTCGTCCTGACGCTCGACGAGGCCATCGCCATGGCCCTGCGCCAGAACCCCTTCTTCCTGGCCAGCCAGGAACGGGAGTTTCAGGCCAAGTCCCAAGTCCGCTCCGCCGTGTCGCGCTTCCTGCCGAGTCTCAATGCCCAGGGGATCAACACGCTCGACGAAAAGCTCTTCGTCCTCGAGTTCCCCTCCCTCATCCCCGGCCAGCCGCCGCAGCGGATCTCCATCGACTTCACCAAGAACTACCAGACCGCCCTGTCGTTCTCGCTGCCCCTGTTCGCCGGCGGCCGCCTGGTTGCGGGCTACAAGCAGGCCAATTACGGCCTCCAGGCCAGCCGGGAATCGGTCCGCCTGTCCGAGCAGGAGACCATCTTCAACGTCAAGCGCTCGTTCTACGGCTATCTGTTGGCCAGGGAATTCTCCGCGGTCGCCGACGAGGCCCTCGGCCTGGCCGAGAAATTCGCGGCGAACGTCAAGAACCTCTACGAGGTCGGCATGGCCTCGAAATTTGACCTCCTCCGCTCGGAGGTCCAAATGGCCAATCTCAAGCCCCAGGCGATCCGGGCCCGCAACGCCGTCGAAGTGGCGGCCCTCGGCCTGAAGACCGTCCTGGGCCTCGCCGTCGAGATGCCCGTCGAGATCAAGGGCGAGCTCGCCGCGCCGCCCCTCGACGCCGTGTCCGAAGCGATCGTCGAGGAAGCCCTGGACGCGCGCCCGGAGCTCCGCCAGCTCGACTACCAGCGCCGTATGGCCGGCGAGATGCTCCGGATGGCCCGAGGCTCCATGATGCCGACGATCGGCATCGGCGGAGTCTACAACCTCTGGTCGGACTCTCTGAGCTTCAAGAAGGGGACCTGGCAGAACTACTACGCCATCAACCTTTCGGTCACCTTGCCGCTGTTCAACGGCTTCGAGGCCCGGGCCCAGATCGGCCAGTCCAAAGCCGTGATCCGCGAGCTCGAATGGACGCGCAAGGGCCTCTCGGACGCGATCGCGTTCGAGGTGCGCCAGGCCGTCCTCGACCGCAGCCAGGCCCGCGAGACCCTGCTCTCGCAGGAGAAGAACGTCGAACAGGCCCGCGAGGCCGTCCGCATCGCGGAGCTGAATTACGCCGAAGGGCTGGCCACCAACCTGGACGTCTCCACGGCCCAGGTCGCCCTAAGCCAGGCCCGGACCAACCATTCCCAGGCGCTCTATGACTGCGTCATCTCGCAGGCCCAGCTCGAAAAGGCTGTCGGCCGGAGCCGGTCCGAGAGCCGCTCGAACTAACGGAGGAACCCATGAGACAACCCATCACCCAGCGGAAAGCCCGGATCGTTATTGCTCTCGCCGCCGTCGCGCTCATTGCGGCCGCGGCCTGCAAGAAGCCGGCCGCGAAGGCGAACGCCGCGGCCGAAACCTTCGGGGCCGCGCCCGTCAAAGTGTTCAAGGCCCTGAGGGAGAGGATCACCCAGAAGATCACCTATACGACCACGCTCGAGGCCTGGACCAAGATCAACATCACGCCCGAAGTCGGCGGCAAGATCGCCCGCATCCATGTGCTTGAAGGCGACCGCGTGGCCAAGGGCCAGCTCCTGGCCGAGCTCGAAACGGAGTCCATCCGGCTCCAGCTGCGACAGGCTCAAGCCGGGGTCGCGGTGGCCGACGCGGCCTATGCCGACGCCCTGCGCAACAAAGACCGCATGGACCGGCTGATCAAGGAAAACGCCGTCTCCGAGATGCAGCGCGAGAAGATCCAGCTGGGCTACGACGCGGCCTCCGCCCAGCTCGAGCAGGCCAAGGCCGGCCTCAACCTGGCCCAGCACGCATTGGACGTCTCGATCATGACGGCGCCCTTCGCCGGGGTCATCGCCTCGAAGAACGCGGAGGTCGGCGACGTCATCAACCCCATGATGGGGGGGTTCGGCGGCGGGGCCGGCGGGGTCCTGACCCTGATGGATTATTCCCGGGTCAAAACCACCGTGACCGTGTCCTCGGAGGACATCCCCCGCATCCGGAAGGGCCAGAACGTCCTCCTCCGGGTCGCCGCCTTCCCCGGGCGCGATTTTCAGGGCCTCGTCCGCCTCGTCAACCTGACCGCCGACCCGATGAGCAAGAAGTTCGGCGTTGAGGCCGTTTTCGACAACCCCGAAGGCCTCCTGAGGCCAGGGACGTTCGGCGATGTCGTTTTTGAGCTCGAATCCCACGAGAATGCCTTGGTCGTCCCCCAGAAAGCCATTCTCGAGAACAGCTACGTCTTTATCGTCGAGGGCGGCAAGGCGGTCAAGAAGGCCGTCACTCTGGGCCTCCAGAATACGACCATGGTCGAGATCCTGACCGGTCTGGCCGAGGGCGCCGCGGTCGTCGTCGAGGGCAACTACGGGCTCGAGGACGGGGCGACCGTCCAGGTCCTCGAAGAGGTGAAATCGTGAAGCTCCCCGAATTCTCGGTCAAGAAAAAAGTCACGATGTCCATGATGGCGATGATCCTCGTCGTCCTGGGCGCCATCTCGTTCACCCGCCTGGGGCTCGATTTCTTTCCCGACCTCGAGTTCCCGACGGTTTCGGTCATCACGTCCTATTCGGGCGCTTCGTCCACCGATATCGAAAACGTCCTGACGAGGCCGCTCGAGCAGGTCGTCAGCTCGGTCAACCGCGTCAAGAAGGTCACTTCCCAGACGTCCGAGGGTGTCTCCGTCATCAGCGTCGAATTCGAGTGGGGAACCAACCTCGACTTCGCCGCCCAGGACATCCGCGACCAGATCGGCCTCTACAAACAGTATCTCCCGGAGGATGCCGCCGACCCCCTGGTCATGAAATTCAGCTTCAGCCAGTTCCCAGTCATCTTCTATGGCATCACGAGCGACATCCCGCCCATGCGTCTCCGGACGATCATGGAGGACGAGATCGCCCCCCGTCTCGAGCGGATCGACGGGGTCGCCTCGGCCCGCGTCTTCTCCATGGACGAGCGCGAGATCCTCGTCGACGTCGACAAGGCCGCTCTCGAAAGCCGCGGCCTGACCCTCGACCAGGTCCTCATGGCCCTGCGGGCCGAGAACCTCAATATGCCGGCCGGGACGATCGTCGAACGCTATACGGACATCCTCGTCCGGACCATGGGCGAGTTCAAGGGCCTCGACGACATCCGCCGGACCGTCATCGGCATGACCCGGGCCGGCGAGCCGGTCTACGTCTCCGACATCGCCGAGGTCAAAGATACGCTCAAAGAGATGCGCTACTCCGCCCGCATCCAGCGGCAGAACGGCGTCTACCTCATCGTCAGCAAGCGCTCCGGCGCCAACACCCAGATCGCCTCCGCCGCGGTCAAGAAGGCCATCGGGGACCTCAAGGGAACGATCCCGGGCAATCCCGTCTTCCACGTCGCCATGGACCAGGGCGATATGATCGAGCAGGTCACGACGAACACGGTGTCCAATGCCTGGATGGGAGGCCTTCTGGCGATCGTCCTGATCTTCCTCTTCCTCCGCAACTGGCGGCCAACGTTCGTCATCTTCCTGGCCATCCCCCTGTCCATCATCAGCACATTCATCGCCCTGTACGCCGCCGGGTACACGCTCAATCTCCTGACGCTCGGCGGTCTGGCCCTAGGCATCGGCATGCTCGTCGACAACTCCATCGTCGTCATCGAGAATGTCTTCCGTCACCTCGAGGAAGGCCAGGGGGCCGACCAGGCATCCATCGAGGGCACGAGTGAGGTCGGGATGGCCATCACCGCCTCGACGTTGACGACGATCGCCGTCTTCTTCCCCATGATCTTCGCTTCGGGCATCACCGGCAAGATGACCCAAGCCCTCGGTCTGTCCGTCGCCTTCTCGCTCATCGCTTCGCTGTTCGTCGCCCTGACGGTTGTGCCCCTTTCCACGTCGCTCCTGTTCCGCAGCAAGAAGAGCCTCAGGACCATCGCCAAGGCCCCCGAGGAGCGCCAGTTCGCCAAAGCTAAAGCGTTTTACCGCAAATGGCTCGACAAGGCGCTCCACCGTCGCCGCTGGGTCCTCGGCGGAGTGCTCCTTGCGCTTCTGGCGTCCTTGGCCATCGTCCCTTTCCTGGGTACGGAATTCATGCCCGCCCAGGACATGGACATGGTCATGCTCAAAGTGCGCATGCCGGTCGGCACGGCCCTGGACGAGACCGATCGGGTCGTGGGTTTGGTCGAGGCCATCATGTCGAAGATGCCGGAGATCACCATGATCTCGGCCCAGGTCGGCTCCCAGGCCGAGCAGGACGCCGGGGACGCCGCGTCGGCGTTCGCCAACGCCGGGACCCACGAGGGGCTCCTCTGGGTCGGCCTGGTCAAGCGTGACAAGCGAAAAGTCTCCGATAAGCAGATCCTGGAACAGATCCGGCGCAAGCTGCCGAATCTCCGAGGCGTCAAGTTCGAAGCCATCGATATGAGCCAGATGATGATGGGCGGAGCTTCCGCCCCCGTCGAGATCAAGCTCTTCGGCTCCGACCTGCCCACCCTCAAGGGACAGGCCGACGAGATCGTCCAGCTCATTGCCGGCATCGAGGGCCTCCGCGACGTCACGCACACCTTGGCCGCGGGAAAGCCCGAGGTCCAGATCCATATCGACCGCGAGCGGGCCTACCGGCTGGGCTTATCGGTCTTCCAGGTGGCCAATACCGTCCAAACCGCCACGCTCGGCAAGGTGGCCACACGCTACCGCGAGGGCACCGACGAGATCGACGTCCGCCTGCGGTTCAAGGAAAAATACCGCGACAGCCTGGACGAGGTCCGCAGCATCCCGCTCCGGACGTCCGCCGGCCAGACGATCTATCTCGAGCAGGTCGCCGACATCTCGACCGGCGAAGGCCCCATCAGGATCGACCGCGAGAACCAGGCCCGCCGGGTCTCCATCACGGCCAACATCGCCGGCCGCGACCTCGGCAGCGTCGTCCGGGACATCAAGAGCCGTTTGGCCGGCTACGAAAAGGCGCTTCCCCCGGGCTATTTTCTCGAATACGGCGGCTCCTACGAGCAGATGAAGGAGGCCTTCGTCATCCTGGCCGCCGCCTTTGCCCTGGCCGTCCTCCTCGTTTATATGGTCATGGCCTCCCAGTTCGAGCACTTCGTCCACCCGTTCATCATCATGTTCACCGTGCCCTTGGGGATCATCGGGGTCGTCGTCGGTCTTCTCGTCACGGGCCGGACGATCAGCCTGGCCGTATTGGTCGGGTTCATTTTGCTCTTGGGGATCGCCGTCAACAACGGCATCGTCATGATCGATTACATCAACCAGTTGATCAAGCGGGGCATCGACAAGCGGGAGGCCATTCTCCAAGGATCGACGACGCGCCTCCGGGCCGTCCTCCTGACCGCCCTGACGACCGTCCTGGGCACGCTGCCCATGGCCTTCTCCAGATCCTCGGGCTCTGAGTTCCGCGCTCCGCTGGGCGTGGTCATCGCCTTCGGACTGACTTCGACGACTTTCCTGACGCTCTTCGTCATCCCTGTCATTTATAGTATTGTCAACAAGATCCATTTCAAGGAGAAGAAACCGGCCGCGGCTTGAGAGATCCGGCGATAAGAACATAACCGGCATTTCCCGCCAAAGAAGGGGCCGGATCCCCGGTTCTTCATAAAGGGGACACGTCCACAGAGGACATGTCCCCCTCGTTCCTATTCTCAGGCTTTGTATTTCAGGAAGGCGCCGATCCCGCCGTAGCGGTCGAGCTTCGACGGCGGCTCGACCTGCTTGACCGTCCCGCCCCGCTTGAGGACCGTCTCGATGGCCTCGTCGATGAGGTCCTGGACGACGTCGGTCTTCTTGTCGTCGACCGGGCACTTGAGCTCATCGAGATAAAGGAACTTGTGGGTCGCGCAGATCCGCCCCGGCCTTGAGAAATTGTGGGTGACGACGAGCGTCTGGACCTCGAACTGGTTCAGGCGATGGATCGTGTCGCGCAGGCCCGAGGTCGCCAGGCCTCCGCGTTCGAGCTCGGCGATGAGCTTCTGGACGACGTTCTCTTCTTCGGCCTTCTTGAGCCGGTCTTCCACTTCGAGGACCTCTTGGAGGATCTTGGCCGGCGGGTCGCTCGCGCGCGAGTGCAGACGGGCCTTGACCTTGTCGCAGAGGTAGCTGTGCAGGTGGGACTCGAACTCCGAGCTGTGGTTCTCCTCGGTGCCGAGGAAGAGCCAGTCGAAGGGGTGCCTCTTGCTGAGCTCGAAGGTCTTCAGGGCCGTCTTTTTATAGTGCTCCTGGAGATGGGCGTCGATGTGCCGCTCGATGCGCTTGGCCGAAGTCCCCTCGAAGCCGCCCTCGCGGACCCGGCTCGGGACGTCGCTCAGGATCTTGTCGAGGAATTTGATCTCGCCCATGGAGATGTCGTACCAGACGGCTTCGCGGCGGTCGATGAGGACGGCGCAGATGTGGCTGTACTTGTCCAGGATCGAAGCCAGGGGGCGGACATAAAAGTTCGCGTCGAAGATGATCCGGCTGCGCGGGCCGTGCGGCAGCTCCAAAGGCTGCCAGAATTTTTTCTGGCTGGCGGAAAAGACAGCCAGCCCCGCGGCATTCGAGGTCCCGAGCGCCTGGCCGCCGTAATCGGCGATGAGGTCCAGGTCCCGGAGAAGCGACTCGGTCCTGTCCTTGGATACCGAGAGGCCGCAGGCCCGGTCCTTGGCCTCGTTGAGGAGGTTCTTGAGGGCCAGCTGGATCTCCTTCCGGCTCATCCGGCTCTTGTCCGTGTCCATGTAGAACGAGGTCACGAGATCTCCCTGGCCCTTGAACTTGGCCAGCACCTCGATCTGGGAACGGTCTTGGAATTTCATGCATCCTCCTTGAGAATGATAAGGGGGGAACGGCGCCGACGCGGAACACGATCGGTGGCGATCATCAACATCTCCACAATAGGCGCGGCATCCCGGTTTGTCAAGTTAGGCCTGGGGCTATCGTCTCCGTTCGCTGCGACGATATCCCTCGGCCCGTCTTTAGCGGCCGCGGCCCTTTTTTTCGTATTTGCGCGGGGCGCGAAAATCGCTATAATAACGGCTCCCTGAGTGCGGAAGTGGCGGAATTGGCAGACGCGCAAGCCTCAGGAGCTT
>Ga0326732_1000031_pt1 | contig 34140 bp, 31 predicted proteins | sample MHFSIPfraction_4_FD_207644 | JGI IMG/M metagenome (GOLD analysis project Ga0326732, IMG submission 207644) | Lab enriched peat soil microbial communities from Michigan Hollow, Ithaca, NY, United States - MHF12FN SIP fraction | ecosystem: Environmental > Terrestrial > Soil > Wetlands > Peat...
TGATCGATGACCGTTTCGATATCAGCTTCAAGTGGCGTTTTGTGGTGCAGATCACCGCAACGGTCGTGACTATGATCTATTTCCCCGGGATGCATCTGCTCTCATTCGGCAACTTGTTCGGTTTCGGTGTGATCACCACCGGCATCCTGGTTATCCCGGTCACCATCTTCTGCGCGCTCGGTGTCATTAATGCCATAAACATGATCGACGGTATGGACGGTCTTGCAGGTACCACCTCGCTGATCGCCTTTATCTCATTCGCGGTACTGGCCTGGTTGAACGACATGGGGTCGATGATGCTTCTGAGCCTTGCTTTCGCTGGAGCGATCGCTGCTTTCCTGCGCTACAACTGGTATCCCTCGAGGCTGTTCATGGGCGATGCCGGCAGCATGACTCTCGGATTCGTGCTTGCCTTCTTCTCGGTTGAGCTGAGCCAGAAACCTCATGGTATCGTTTCGCCTGTAGCGGCCCTGATCGTGCTCGCCGTACCGGTTACCGACACGCTCACGGTAATGATCAAGAGGGTACTCGCCGGTAAGAGCCCTTTTGAGCCGGACAAGAGCCATTTTCACCACATTCTCCGTGACATGGGATTCAATCACGCCGGAGTCGTGATGGTCATCATGAGTATCTCGATCGTGTTCTCTCTGTTCGCGGTGTTCGCGACGATCATGAATCTTCCGGACTACCTGATCTTTGGAGTTTTTGTCTGCTGGTTCGTCTTCTACTTCGTGTCTTCGAATACCAGAACCGGCCTCTTTACCGGAATAGAATGGCTGCAGAAGTACCTCGCGTTTGCCCGACATGGCTTCATGCCGGCTGGCAAATAAACTGCCCGACAGAGGCGTTTGAGCGGATGTCATCTGACACTCCGCTCAGGCGCCTTCACGCACAACAACCTTGCACATTGAAAGATATCCGATCGCCTCTCTTCGGCCAAGCTGGACAAAGTCGAATACAGACTTCATCGATTTTGATCCCGTACGACCGGTATTATAACGTATTACGGAAAGCGCTGTGATTTGGTGATCTCCTTCGGGTAGCGGCGAGTACCGGCAAAGGAACCATAAATGCTCATACTGGACGGTTTTGAGATAAATCATTTTCATTGTTGATGGACAAATGCATGTCTCGTTTCTTATATTTGTTTACTGTATGAATTCATCAACAACCCCGCAGACAACCCCATGAAAAAAGCGCTTATCACAGGCATTACCGGTCAGGATGGCTCATACCTTGCTGAGCTGCTGCTCGAAAAGAATTATGAGGTTCACGGTATCATCCGTCGAAGCAGCAGTTTCAACACAGGACGTATCGATCATATCATTCACGATCGCGAGACCGAAAGCCGCTTTTTTTTCCACCATGGCGATCTGACTGATGCCAGCAACCTGAACCGGCTGCTTGAAAAGATCCAGCCAGACGAGATCTATAACCTGGCGGCGCAGAGCCATGTGAAGGTCTCCTTCGACCTGCCGGACTACACCGCTCAGGTCGATGCGCTGGGTACGCTTCGTTTTCTGGACGCCATCAGGGAGACCCGTATCAATACCCGTTTCTACCAGGCTTCCACCAGTGAGCTATTCGGCAAGGTGCAGGAGATTCCACAGACTGAAACCACACCGTTTTATCCACGTTCGCCATACGGCGTCGCAAAGCTCTACGGTTACTGGATCATGGTCAATTACCGCGAGGCATACGGCCTGTATGCCTGCAACGGAATCCTGTTCAATCATGAATCCCCGAGAAGAGGCGAGACTTTCGTGACCCGCAAGATCACGCGGGCTGCCTCCCGGATCAAGGCAGGGCTGCAGGAGAACCTCCTTCTCGGCAACATGAACGCAAAACGGGACTGGGGTTATGCCAAGGAGTATGTCGAGGGCATGTGGCGTATGCTTCAACAGCCTGAACCGGATGACTATGTGCTGGCTACCGGGGAAACCCATACCGTCAGGGAGTTCGCAGACCTGACCTTCAGGGAGCTCGACATCGAACTTGACTGGCAAGGGGAAGGGGCCGATGAAAAAGGCATCGACAGGCGAACCGGCAGGGTTCTGGTGGCCGTCGATCCAGAGTACTATCGCCCCACTGAGGTCGATCTTCTTATCGGTAACCCCCAGAAGGCGAAGGAAAAACTGGGCTGGGAACCGCACATCAAATTCGAAGAACTTGTTCGGCTCATGGCAAGGTCTGACTGGGAAAAGGTTCAGAAGCGGGGATTTTAAGCACATCGATAAATCTGTTGTTGTGGATTGATACGCTCTCTTTCATCGAAGTTCGACTCATAGAGGGCACTCGTACATTTCGGTGTTATCGGTTGCCGTCTCAAAGTTCTAGATGATGTTCTGTGGTCCCGGTCTGGCAAGTGGCATCAACTTGTGTTCAGCAGTAGTTCTACAGGTATTTGTTTTTGCGTGTTTATTTTATTGAGCTGAATAGTCAAGTTCTCTTGAATGTGAATCCCAAGGCTGGGATTCTGTGAATTACCCCCTGATTGAGGTTATTCAATGACGACTTGCATATAAACTGTGTATAGTTAAAATTTTGAGTTATGACTGAGATTATCAGGGATATCGTCAGGGACGTTTGCTTTCGTCCAGTTGAAATTGATGATGCGAAATTTATCCTTGAACTGAGGACGGATCCTTCCAGATCACGTTTTATTTCTTTCACGGAGAGTGATGTCGAGGTACAGCGCCAATGGATCTCTGCTTACCTGGAGCGACAACGCAATGGCCTGGAATATTACTATATCATTGAGGATTACCATTCTGAAAAATTTGGCACCATCAGGATTTATGATATCAGATCTGACTCGTTTTGTTGGGGCAGTTGGATTGTTAAAGATGGCGCACCCTATTACATGGCAATAGAATCCATGCTGATGGCACTGGAAATCGGGTTTTATAGGCTGGGTTTCAGTAAGTCTCATGGAGACGTGAGAAAAGGCAATCAATCCGTGATAAATAATCATCTTCGTTTTGGGGGCAAGATTATACGTGAGGATGATCTCAATTATTACCTTGAATATACTAGGGATTCATATGATGGGATCAAGGCGAAGTATCGCAAGTTTTACTGTTTATCCCCTGAAATCAACATAGGAACGGGTGATGCTTGATCGTAATAGCAAGATATATGTGGCAGGACATAACGGCATGGTTGGTTCTGCTATCGTAAGAAAACTTGAGACCTCCGGCTATACGAATCTTCTTGTCGCAGACAGATCTGCCCTGGACCTTGCAGATCAGCGCGCGGTTTTTTCATTTCTGCAACAACACCAGCCAGATTATGTGGTCATCGCTGCCGCAAAAGTCGGAGGTATTCTGGCAAACAATACCTACAGGGCTGAGTTCATCTATGAAAATCTGGCGATCGAAACCAATCTGATCCATGGCTCCTGGCTCGCGGGGGTGAAAAACCTCCTGTTCCTGGGATCATCGTGCATCTATCCAAAACACGCTCCGCAACCGATGCCGGAATCCTGCCTGCTCACCGGAGAGCTGGAGTACACTAACGAGCCCTATGCGATTGCCAAGATTGCAGGCATCAAGCTTTGCGAGAGCTATAACCTGCAGTACGGTACGAATTACCTCTCGGTAATGCCGACAAACCTTTACGGTCCGAATGACAATTTCGATTTAGAAAAATCCCATGTTCTTCCGGCGATGATGAGGAAATTCCACCTAGGAAAGTGCCTCATGTCCCGAGATTATGAAGCGATAAGAAAAGACCTTGACCAGCGCCCGATCAACGGGATCTCTGGTCGAGCCTCTGAAGCTGAAATTATTTCTGCGCTTTCGTCTTTTGGGATTTCATCACCAAATCCTGACGAAACAACGGTTACCCTCTTTGGTACAGGTTCTCCTCGACGTGAGTTTCTCTATAGCGATGACCTTGCCGATGCCTGCGTTTACATAATCGAACGCATTCGCTTTGCTGACATTCTGGAAGAAGGCGCCACAGAAATCAGGAATACCCATATCAATATCGGAACGGGAACAGATATCTCTATCAGGGAACTCGCCTTACTGATCAAGGAGATTGTTGGCTATCATGGTTTTATCCGTTATGATACGTCAAAACCAGATGGAACTCCCAGAAAGCTTCAAAACGTTGAGAAACTGACTGCTCTGGGATGGAGTTATAAAGTTAAACTCGAAGCCGGCATCTCTCGTATGTATAGATTTTACTGCTCTTGAAACATGGACAATCGGTTGGATTGTGATCGATTAACGCTATGAAAAATAGACTACCAGAATTACTGTCGCTTCCTAAGATAGAAGACCCAAGGGGTAACCTGACGTTTGTCGAAGGGCTCGTTCATGTTCCTTTTGAAATTAAACGGGTTTACTGGATTTATGATGTCCCCGGTGGCGTGAGCAGAGGCGGACATGCGTTCAGGGAGCAGGAGGAGTTCATCATCGCCTTGAGTGGAAGTTTTGACGTAGAGGTGAATCACGGTTGTGGATCTCAGCGAGTACATCTGAATCGTTCCTATTACGGGCTCTATATCCCGAACGGACTATGGCGTCATTTGGACAATTTCAGTACAAACTCTACTGCCTTGGTGCTTTCATCGACGGATTATGATGAAAGTGACTATATTCGTGATTACGAGGAGTATTTGCAGTACCGAAATAACAGATAATATTGCTTTGAGGAGGTTGTATGGCCGACAAGGTAGTGAAGAGTTCTATTTACGATTGCAGTATAGTACACCTTCCAAAAGTTCATAACCGGACCGGTAACATTACGGCCTTAGAAAATGAAAAGACGATACCGTTCAAGGTCAAGAGAGTTTATTATCTCTATGATGTTCCGGGTGGTGCAGAAAGAGGGGGTCATGCACACAGAAAACTACAGCAGTTTATCATATCAGCGAGCGGAGCATTTGATGTACTACTTGATGACGGTTTGAACAAGAAGCTTGTGAGGCTCGATAGGCCACATATAGGTCTCCATATCGTACCAGGAATCTGGAGGGAGATTCTGGATTTTTCATCTGGTGCGATTTGCCTTGTGCTGGCCTCGGAAAATTATGAAGAAAATGACTACATAAGAGATTATGAACATTTCAAACAATTCAGGGCAGATACAGGTTCATCCGACATCTGATGTGCAATCGCCGACTATCGGTCATGGAACGGTGATATGGCAATACTGTATAATACTTCCGGGTGCCGAAATAGGAAGCAATTGCAATATTAACTGCCATGTATTTATTGAAAACGATGTTGTGATCGGCGATAATGTTACTATAAAGCCAGGTGTTCAGATATGGGATGGAATAAGGATCGAAAGCAATGTCTTTATCGGTCCAAATGCCACATTTGTCAACGACATGACTCCGCGTTCGAAAGCATATCCGGCAGAATATACCGGATCCCGAATAATGGTCGGCGCGAGCATCGGGGCAAATTGCACCATTCTTGGCGGTATCACCATAGGTGAGTATGCCATGATTGGGTGTGGTAGTGTTGTGACCCATGATGTACCTCCGTTTACACTTTGGAAAGGAAATCCGGCCAGGCAGAGCGGTTTTGTCACCCGGGACGGCAAGCCGCTGAACATGCGCCTCATCGACAAGACCGGTGCTTTGTACAAGCTTTCAAATGGTGAGCCGGTTATTGCAAAAAAGCTTTGATGCGATCGTGAATAGTAGTTATCTCTTGAACATTCAATATGTACAATAAATCAAGAGGATTCACCACATGGTAACGGTGGTGCGATACCGTCCGGAATTTCGCGATGCCTGGGACTCTTTTGTGCCTATGTGCAGGAATTCCTCCTTCCTGTTCCTTAGAAGCTATATGGAATATCACAAAGATCACATCAGTGATATATCCCTGATGATTTACCGTAAGGATCGTTTATCAGCATTATTTCCTGCATGTATCAACAACGACGGCACTGTTTCTTCGCATGAAGGTCTCTCCTATGGCGGAATGCTCATCACCCCGGAGGAGCATTCGGACAACAATATGACTTATCTGGCTGAAGTCATGAGATTTTATCATGACAAAGGTTATGAGAAACTTATAATCAGACAGATGCCAGCATTTTATTCAACACTACCTGTTGACGAGCTTGAGTATGCCCTATTTCTTGCAGATGCAAAAGTGATCCGAACCTATCTTCATTCAGCAATTGACCTTAATCAAAATAGCCGGCTTCCTATTCAAAGAAGGAGAAGAGAAGGCATAAAGAGAGCAGAAGAGAACGGAATCGATGTGGTTGAAACGTCGGACTTCGAAGAGTTCTGGAAATCCATCCTCATACCCAATCTGATGGAGCGTCATGCAGCGAAACCGGTTCATTGTGCCGAGGAAATAAAGTCACTTAGCGAATCTAATGTTGGCAACATTCGGCAATTCAATGCCATGTACATGGGTAGAATAATGGCCGGCTGTACCGTGTACAGTATTGGTCAAGTAGTGAAGGCGCAATACTTTTCAGGATGCGATGAGGGTCGCTCTAACGGTTCACTTGATTACCTTGTCTATATCCTCTTGTCTAAGTATTTCAACGACCGCAAATATTTTGATTTCGGTAACTCGAATACGGTCAACGGCATGAAAATAAATCATGGACTATTGTCTTGGAAAGAAGGATTCGGGGCACGTTCATACATCCAAAGGTATTTTATGGTGGATACCAGAAAATACAATCAAATACTTGATGCCTTTTTATTGGGATAGTTTATTGATTTATTGATGTAAAAATCCTAAAGGGAATTAAAATGGAGCTGATTGAACTCTCTGCAGAAGATTACGGAGGACTTTTCGATGATGCTACATCATGTTACGGAACTCATGAGTTCAATGAACTGAATACCGAAAAATGCGAGAACCTTTACTACCTTTGCGTCAGAAACAAGAAATTCAGAATGGGGATTGTGGGTGGGCGCGTGGATGGAGTCTTTGCATCTCCTTTTTCAGCGCCGTTCGGTGGCTTTGTATTTACTCGAGACCATATGCATCTGAACTGTATCGACGAAGCGATTACGATGTTTGTTGATTGGGTCAGAGATCATGGTTTTACGAAAATAAAAATAGTCCTGCCCCCACTCATCTATGATGAAACGATTGTTTCCAAAGTCACCAACAGCCTTTTCAGGGCTGGTTTTATCATTGAAAACGTCGATTTAAATTATTATTTGTCACTCGATATATTTGATGAAAATTACACCTCCGCCATACAGTACAGTGCCAGAAAAAATCTGAAAAAGGCCATGAGCCAGAATCTATTGTTCATCCAGTGCCAGAAAGAGGATGAAAAGATGCTTGCTTATGACATAATCAGAAAGAACAGGGCTGCACGTGGTTTTCCGTTGAAAATGTCGATGGTCGAAGTGATGACTACTTCGGGTATTATCAAATCTGATTTTTTTTTGGTCAAGGATCAAAACAAGGTGCCTGTTGCAGCCGCTATTGTTTTCCATGTTACCGACAGCATCGTCCAGGTTATATATTGGGGTGGTCTTCCCGAGTACAATCACCTGAGATCGATCAATTATCTGGCATTCATGCTATTTGATTTTTACAAAGTAGCTGGTAAAAAAATTGTGGATATAGGGCCGTCAAGCGACAAGTCCGTACCTAATTTTGGATTATGCGATTTCAAGGAAAGTCTCGGCTGTCAGGTGGTCCCCAAAATGTCAATGGTTCGGTATGTCGGGCTCTTGATTTTCAGTCATATACATGAAGCTATGACGTTTATAGATAACCAACTATTAGATATGTCTTTAATACTTCCGATATGATTTCATTTCTCGACTTGAAACTGATCAACCGGCAATATAGTGACGAGCTTAGGCAGGCCGCTAACGAAGTGATTGAATCCGGCTGGTATTTACTCGGTGAAAGAGTAGCTAAATTCGAGAACAGCCTTTCGAATTACATTGGGGCAGAACATGCCATCGGAGTTGGAAACGGACTTGACGCCTTGCGTCTTATCCTCAGGGGGTATATCGAGCTCGGGGTCATGGCCGAGGGAGACGAGGTCCTGGTTCCGGCTAATACCTACATCGCCACCGTTCTGGCCATCGTTGACAATGGGTTGAAGCCTATTTTAATCGAACCTGATCTGCTTACCTATAACCTTGACCTTCAGCTGCTTGAAAAGCGCATTACCAAAAGGACCAAGGCGATCCTCCTTGTGCATCTCTATGGTCGGGCCTGCTGGTCTTCAGGGTTGGTCTCTTTCGCCAGAGAACACGACCTGAAGATTATTGAGGACAATGCGCAGGCCATCGGTGCAAAATGGCTGGGTACGCGTACCGGAGCACTTGGTGATGCCGCCGGTTTCAGTTTTTATCCAGGCAAGAACCTGGGGGCGCTTGGCGACGCAGGCGCTGTGACAACCGGTGACCCGCAACTTGCCGACGTGGTCCGGGCTTTGGGCAACTATGGCTCGAAAATCAAATACATCAACGAATATCGCGGGCTGAACAGCCGCCTCGACGAAATTCAGGCTGCAATTCTCGATGTGAAGTTGAAGTATCTGGACGAAGAGAACAACAGGAGACGGGAGATCGCCCGCTTGTACTGCATGCAGATCACAAATCCTGAGATTGTGTTGCCAGCCGATGCTTCTGCGCAAGACATTCTTACTGACGAGGCTCATGTCTGGCACTTGTTTGTGATTCGGACGAACGAGCGGGACAGGTTCAAGGCCTATCTCGAGGCCGAAGGGGTGCAGACCCTGATACATTATCCGGTTCCTCCGCACAATCAGCTGGCATTTCCGGATCTGAGGGGTCAGTGTCTTCCGGTAACGGAACGAATACACAATGAGGTCCTGAGTCTGCCGATCAGTCCGGTAATGGCTGACGCCGAGGTTGAAGAGGTCGTTAGGATCGTGAATAATTATAAATGATACAGTTTTACAAGTCTCTTCACGTATGAGCGAACAGAACAGATCATTCCGGCAGATATTCAAGGCAACGACAATATTCGGCGGTGTACAGGTATTTCAGATCATCATTTCCATAGTGCGGTCCAAGATTATTGCGGTACTGCTTGGACCTGCCGGTATGGGAATCGCGGGCTTGCTGATTTCAACGATAGCTTTGATCTCCGGTTTTACGAATTTCGGGCTCTCCACGAGTGCGGTCAAGAACATAGCCGCGGCTCATGCAACCGAAGATTCCGAGAAGATATCAAGGGTGATAGCCGTGTTCAGGCGCCTGGTGTGGTTCACGGGTTTGTTGGGCACCACGGCCACCATAGTGTTGAGCCCCTGGCTGAGCGAGCTGACATTCGGGAACCGGAACTATACGGTCGCGTTCATCTGGATCTCCATAACATTGATGTTCAACCAGTTGAGCTCCGGATGGGGGGTGCTGTTGCAGGGGATGCGCCAGCTGCAGTACCAGGCGAAGGCAAGCATGCTGGGGGCGTTGCTCGGATTGATGATTTCGGCTCCAGTCTACTATTTCTGGCGGGTCGACGGCATCGTGCCGGCAATCATCATTACCTCCATTCTGAGCCTTTTGTTCGAATGGTATTATGGCAGCAAGACCAAAATCCGGAAGATATCCCTGGATTTCAAGACGATCGTCCATGAAGGCCAGGATATGGTGAAAATGGGGTTTGTCCTGAGCATCAGCGGGTTGATCACGACGATCGGGACCTATGTCGTCAGGGTGTTTCTCAATGCGAACGGAGGGGTAGCCGAAGTCGGTTTGTACAACGCGGGGTTCTCGATCATAAATACCTATGTGGGGTTAGTGTTTGCTGCGATGGGGACCGATTATTATCCGAGGTTGTCTGGCATCGCTCATGACAGGGACAAGGCGAATGAGCTGATCAATCAGCAGGCGGAGGTATCGATTCTCCTCCTCTCTCCGATCCTGTCGGTATTCATCGTATTTATCAACCTCGTCATCGTGGTGCTCTACTCGGGCAAGTTTTTGCCGATCAGCAGCATGATCCAGTGGGCGGCGCTGGGCATGTATTTCAAGGCGGTCAGCTGGTCAATAGCATTCATACTGGTCGCGAAGGGGGAATCGGGGCTGTTTTTCTGGAATGAACTGCTGGCTAATGTTTACACCATCGTCATCAATGTCATTGGTTACAAACTCGGAGGACTGCAGGGAATGGGCATCTCGTTTTTCGTGGGCTATATACTCTATCTCCTTCAGGTGTATCTGCTTACGACGAACCGGTTCGGGTTTTTGTTCACCAGGGATTTTATTAAGGTTTTTCTCCTCGAGTTCCTGTTCAGCATCGGTTGTTTTATGCTGGTCCGTACATTCCAGGGCTTTTGGCTCTATGTATTCTCGGCACCACTCATGATCCTGATCTTCGGATATTCCATTTATCAGATCGACAAGCGCATTGGCGTCAAGGACTTGTTCGAGCGGGTGGTACTAAAAAAGAGGTGAACAAGGAGGGGTAATGAAGCATGAGTTTGAACCGCTGGTTTCAGTTATCGTTATAGCATACAATTCCGGAGAGTTCATCGCAGAGACGCTTGACAGCATCCGCAACCAGAACTATCGGAACATCGAGCTGATCGTCGCGGACGACTGCTCCAGGGACGATACGGCTGCTGTTTGCCTGGATTGGATGGAGCGGAACCGTTCGAGATTCAATGACGTCAAGCTCATGGTTGGCGAGAAAAACAGGGGGATCGCGGGCAACTGCAACGCTGGAATGAATTCGGCGAAGGGCGAATTGGTGAAATTGATCGCCGGTGATGATCTCCTCGAACAGGATTGCATCTCAGAGTTTGTGAATTTCTTCAGAGACAACAAGGATGTCGACTTTGCGTGTTGCGGCATGACCCCGTTCGGTAAGGCTTCGCGTTACAAGATGTATTACCCACCGCAACAATACTTTAACAGGAGTGCGAAGGGGCAGCTGAAAATGCTGTTACGCAGAGGAACGATGATTCCCGGACCGGCCATGTTCTTCAGGAGAGAGGTCTACGAAAATGTGGGTGGTTTCAACGAGGAGTTTCCGTTTGTCGAGGACTATCCCTATTTCATAAAACTGGCGCGATCGGGTTGCCGGTGCTATTTACTGAAGAAACCACTGGTCAGGTATCGTGTGCATGAAAAGAGCATCACCCAGACAGGTAGTTCCAAATTTGATGAGAGCATAAAAAAGTGCCACAATGAATTCGTGCTTCCGTTGATACGTGAAGAGCGGCTGTACCTGTTTGCCTGGCATTACTGGCTGGAGGCCTATGTCAACGACAGAAGGGACAGCAACGGGATTTTCAGGCACCTGGCCGTCAGGAGAATTATAAAACTGATCGATCCAGTGGGGATTCTGGAGATGATCTACAAGCTGTTCGGAAAGAGCTACCCGTATCGAGCGGTATTCGACAAAATAGATGCCGATGCCTGAACATCGTTCTGAATGATGGCATTACGGCAAGAAATAAATGAATTTCTGAGATGATCATTACGAGATTGATAGGGGGCTTGGGCAATCAGATGTTTCAGTACGCGGCTGGGCTGTCTCTGGCCAGGAATAAGGAAACGTCTTTGAAGATGGACATCTGCTTCCTTCTCGATAAGAGCAAGCGGTACTACAGGCATTCGCATCGCGATTACGGTCTTGATATTTTCAAGATCAGTGGTGAAATAGCATCCGATAAGGAGATCACGAAGCATGTCGTCCCGAGAAGGGGCAACAAGTATGTCTATCATCTGTTAAAAAAGATAAAAAAACAAAAGGCGGTCTATGACGAAGAGACAATCGACAGCCTGAGGGAGTTTTACCGGATTCCGTCGGACGCTTATATCCAGGGTACATGGCAGGATGTCAGATATCTGAAGGATATCGATGCCGAACTGCGTAGGGAGTTTGAATTCAATGAACAGCTGCCGGACGGGCACCTGGAGATCTATTCGAAGATCAACAGTGAGAACTCGGTTTGCGTCGTATTCAGAAGAGGGGATTATGTCGGTCATCCATTTCTGGATATCGTCGGTCTCGATTTCTACGACAAGGCTGTCGAAATAATGAATGGCAAGACGCCGAATCCTTCCTATTACGTCTTTTCCGACGACATTGATTGGTGCAGGAACAACTTCAAGCCCGAAGGGGTTTCGGTATGTTTTGTCGACCAGAAATATACCGGTCCAAAGGCCCAGTATTACCTGATGCTGATGGCGACATGCAAACACCATATCATTCCCAATAGCACCTACCCCTGGTGGGGGGCCTGGCTTTGCAGGAATCCAGAAAAGATTGTCATAGCTCCAAAGATATGGTATAAGGGGCAATCCGATAGACGAAACGAAATATTGATGGATGACTGGATTGCAATATGACAGTTCCTGTGGGAATGATGTTTGATGACAGATGAGGAATATGACATCAATAATAAATGCAGATCATGTCAGATATCAACTTTGTTATAATAAATGCCGATGACTTCGGCATGAATACAGTTGTGAACCATGCTATCCTGAGATCGATCAACGAAGGCCTGTCGACGACGACGACCATGTTGGTGAATCTGGAAGGTTTCGAGGAGGCCTGTGCCCTGGCGTCTGATAATGTCCTGCGTGACAGGATCGGGCTTCATGTTAACTTTACTGAAGGCGCACCACTGACCGACGGCATGAAAAGGATCCCATTGTTCTGCAATTCAGACGGTAACTATGTTTTTAAGAAAAACAAGCGAAGGATTATCTATCTGAACTCGGAAGACCGAAGACTTGTCTACCTGGAGATCGAGGCGCAGATCAAGAAGTGCAGAAAATCCGGTATCAATATAAGCCATGCTGATTCTCATAATCATATGCATGAAGAGCCCGGACTGATTCCCATTTTTATAAGGGCATTGAAAAATAATGATATACCCTACTTGAGAAGGGTGAAGGATATGTGTTATCATTCAACTATGCCAATAAAAGTTTACAGGAAAGTTTGCAACGGCATGATCGAAGTGAATAGATTGAGCGGAGTTGATTATTTCGCAACGATCGACGAGTACGCAAACGCAAGAAAGCTGGGGAGGTTGAAAAAAGGGGCCGTCACTGAGATTATGGTTCATCCGGGAAGAATAGAAAATGAAAAGATTATCGATGTGTGTACCGGCCAGATTCTGAGCGATGTGGTTGTGGATGAGCTTGGTCAAGAGCGCAAGATCAGATACCGGGACGTGGGTGATATCTCGAAACATCAATACTGATTATGTTTGATAGGTATCGACAGATGTTCGTTGTATGTAAAATGTTGTTTATTCCTTGTTGAAAAATGGAACGTCTGCGAAGAATTCTGGTTGTATCTGCAGGGGATTTTCTCTCTGAATTCGGCGGGGGCCAGATTTATGTAAAGACCTTAATTGACGAGTTGATAAACCGGGGCATTGACCTCGTCGTCGCGGTACGTAAAGATCATGGTGATTCCTTGTGCGTCTCTGAGTATCGTCATGTCAAGGTTGTGACATATTCCCTTGCCAATGATGAAAGCGCAATAGAACGAGTTCTGTCAGTGTTGGATCTTGTTAAGCCAGATGTCGTGCATGTTCATTCAGACAAGTCTCTTTTTGCTGAAGCCTGCCATCTGAAAGGCATTCCTGCAATCATCACGGCCCACCACGGCGGGATAGTCTGTCCTGCAGGGGCGCTGATGAACTATCGGGATGAAATATGCAGGATCAAGTGCTCTGCTCATGATTGCCTGCCATGTGCTCTCAAGAATATTCGATGGGGGATCTGGGCGTGGTATCCGTTGCAGCTCCTGCCGCAGTCGCTTCAGATGACGATCGGACGATTTCTGAGGCGCATCAGGTTTATACCGTATCTAACTCCGGTAGGGACGGTTGCGTTGTCTGTAGATGAAAAAGCAGAGTCGTGGGCAACCATCAGGAGCTGTGCCGGGGTGCTGATTTCGCCATCAAAGGCTATGGCCGAGAGCCTGGTCCGTAACGGAGCTGATCCGGAAAAGATCAGACTCATACCGCACGGTATCACCCCTCCCGTACACGTTGAATCGGTTCATGCCATGAAGGATGGCATTCTGCGATTTTACTTTGTAGGTAGAATTTGCTACGTCAAAGGTCTTCACGTCATGATAAAGGCCTTTATGGGCATTGAGTACCGACAGGTGGAGCTTCACATCATCGGCGAGGCGTCGAGCAAGGCGGAACAACGCTATTATCATACATTGAAGAGGTCGAGTGGCTGTGACAACCGAATTGTCTGGCACGGTAAAGTTGAATACAAACTGCTTGGCGACCTCATTTCTCGGTTTGATGCCATGGTTCACCCCACAATCTGTCTTGAAGCATTCGGGTTGACCATCGCAGAAGCGATGTCGATAGGCAAACCGGTGGTTGCCTCCAGGTGCGGCGGAGCGGAAGATCAGATTGTGGACGGTGAAAGCGGTGTGCTTGTCGAGGTCAACGATGTCGAGTCCCTTCGTCAGGGCATGATACGACTTATCGATGATGATGCGTTAAGAGCGCATATTGCTGAGAATGCCGCACAGAAAGTCGTGTTGCTGTCTGCCCATGTTGATGAACTGGAAAGGTGCTATGCGGAGTCTGCAGCCCTCAGAACTGATGGATACAGTCATACGAAACCCTGAAGTTATGTGGCATATGATTGCGCGGTTTCATCATCAACCAGGCGTCACATCGGGATTAAGCGCTTTATTACCTTCGAGTTTATGGGGGCGTTGACAGGACGGGCCTGATCGTTCAACTCATCGGAGTTCCAGAAGAGAAGGTTTGTTTGCCAAGGAGTGGTGTTCTTCATCGATGCGACTCGGTTGATCATAAGAGTCACACCGGGTGTTCTGGCGGAGTCTAGCCGAGGATGCCGGAAGAGGTGACTTTGGTTAAGGCTGCAAGATTGTGATTTGGGGGGCGGAGTTATATGCAGAGGTTGCCTTGCGGTATGGAACGCGGGCCTGTCCTGATCGGGTGGGGGGGCGAAGAGGTCATCGCGGTTCATACCGTTCTGCCATCCCGGTCGCAAGCGCAAAATAAAAAAATCCTATGAAGAAGTGTGTTCTGGTTGACTGCGATAACATGGTATATCGCAGGGGGATGAAGCATCTTTCGGGCATCGGAAGGACAACGAATGATCTGATGCTCGCATTTGACCGGTTCAGGGATGATGATGTTGAAATCGCCATGTTTACCCGGACGGTCAATGGGAAGATTCATGGAGATTTTTCGTTTCGTCTACTCAATATTCCCTTGCCCTACGGGGACCGGGTCAATTTTCTGTTCAAGAATTTCCCATTGCTGGATCTTCTGGTGAAGCACGACCTTTTGCATATACCGCATAATTATTCGGTCGTCAATAAGCCGTCCAAAACGGTCATCACCATTCATGACGCCATGTTCTTCAGCTATCCTGAAAATTTCCTCAGTCATGAACATGCCCGGCAAAACTACCCGAGGCTGGCGAGGGAGTGCCGTGCGATCATCACCTGTTCCAACAATTCGAAAAGCGATATCGTCAAGTATATGGATATCCATCCCGACAAGGTCACTGTGGTGCCTTGGGGGGTGAACGACCAGACATTCTATTACGAGGACAAGGGTGAGGCGTTTAAAAAGGTCAGGAGTGCGCTGAAGATCGATCGGCCGTTTTTTATGTCGGTGTCATGCGATGTCGGCAGGAAAAACACCGTTTCGATCATGCGGGCTTACCGGCAGGCGTTGAAGAAGAAGATCGGGCATGACCTGGTTCTGGTGTGGGGAAACTGCCCTGATGAATACAGGAACGAGTTTGCTGCTGAAATTCAGGCCGGCAACATCAAAATCATAGGAAATGTCGATGATGACCTGCTGAGGCTTCTGTATTGCGCCTCAACGCTGAGCTGGTTCCCCTCCAAATACGAAGGGTTCGGCTTGCCGATCCTTGAATCGATGGCTTGCGGGACACCGGTCGTTACCTGCAGGAACAGTTCTCTGATGGAGGTCGGCGGCTCCACCGCACTCTATGTGGATCCCGACGGCCTGGATGAGATGACAGATGTGATGCTGGCGTTCGACAAGGGTATAGCCGGCTATGACGAGCTGGTCAGTGATTCGATAGCGCATTCGAAGCGATACACTTGGGAAAACACGGCGCGGATGTACATGGAATTCTATAAAAGCAACATGTGATGGCTTTGGCGGGATTGAAAAAAATCATAAAACCCGTCTATCAGGAAGTTAAATGGCGCCTGATCGAGATGCGGCTGCTATTGTCGCAAGCGGCTGCGATCCCTGATTACGAGAGCATGCTGGTTATCGCGCCTCATCCCGACGATGAGGTCATCGGACTGGGTGGTTTGCTGGTCGAAAGCATCAGGGCCAAAAAGCGGATCCATGTTGTCTATCTTACCGACGGAGAAAAGAGCCTCGACGACCTCGAGCCTTCCATCGTTGCCGGCCAACGGCTGGCGCTTACCCGAAAAGTTTTATCGAGCCTCGGCCTGCCGGAGAGCCAGACGAGCAGGCTTCACCTCCCTGATGGATCGATCCCGCATCCAGGTCATGTCAACCACGATGCTGCCGTGAAGCAGCTGGAGGCGATCCTGTATGAGTTTCGGCCGGATGCGGTTTTTGTTACCCATCCACTCGATACCTGGCCGTTCGACCATGTCGCCGCTTTTGAGCTTGCTGTACAGGCGGTTCGAAAATCGCGCCTGTCGTGCAGGCTTTACGGATATTGGGTATGGCTACGGTATTCCATGCCATTGAATAAAATTGCAGTGATCTGCTGGAATGACATCATCAAAATCCCGGTTGACGACGTGATGGCCGAGAAGCGGAAGCTCCTTGACCTCTATCTTAAACCTGCCTGTGCCGATGGACGGTCATGGAGCGGGGAACTGCCCGATTCCATGCTCAAGCCCTTCGAAAGGCCCTATGAAGTTGTTCAGCGATACATTGTGTCATGAAAAGTACGGCCCGGTAAGGGACAGATTGCGATTTGAAAAGAACATACGTTTATGAAACAAATTTCAGAATTGACCGTTTACAGATCCTGGGATGAGATCAACGACCCGTCATTCATCAATGATTGGATGCGCTGGCTGGACAGGGATCCTAACCCGCATGTATTTTATCACCCGGTGCTGGTCAGATCATGGTGCGACACCTACCGGAAAATCCAGGATATGTCGCCGCTGTTTTGCGTCGCCAAGATCGACGGAATCACGCTGTTTCTGCCTCTTGTGCTCTGGAAGAGGAATTGGAAAAACGCATTTCTCAGAATGATCGTCCCGGTCGGTTTCGCGGCGTTCGACTATCACGATCCGATCGTGACCGGCATCGCCAGCCCTGAATTGATGGAATCATTCTGGAATCTGATCTTTTCCCGTTTAGAGGCTGGAGAATTGGGTTCATACGACGAAATCTGTTTTACGGGGATGCATGTCCCTGGAAAAGGCGCGTCCTGGAATGCCGAGGAAGAGCGTTGCCCATATGCTGACTTTTCTTCGTATGAAGACTTCGACAAGTTTTACCGGTCGAGGAAAAAGAACCTGCGGTATCAGGTGGAGAAGCGTAAACGCCAATTGTCCGAAAAAGGGAGCCTGGTCTATCACCGCTACAGTGCGGATGAGATTGACGCGGCGGTTGATGCCCTGCCGCCCTTTCTCGAATCGCATGCCCAGCGCTGGCCTAACGCCTACAAGGCCCCCGGGTTTTATGCCGACATCGTCTCCAAAGGGATTCTCTCGGGGTTGGTGCATTTTGCAGAGCTCAGACTGGACGGCCGACCGATAGCCTGGCATCTCGGGTACATGACAAACGGAAAGTTTTATTATTACATGCCTGCGTATCTCCAGGAATTCCACAACTATTCGCCGGGCAGGGTGCTTCTCTCCTTTCTCATGCAGGACAGTTTCGAGAACGGGATCAAGGTTTTTGACTTTCTTCGAGGGGTGTATCGATACAAGGAGGAGTGGTCTGACGGAACTATCAGCCTTTACACCTATGAGAGCAGTTCGTACGGCATCATGAGCAGGGTACGCCGAAAGGCTTACCGGTCACTGGAGAATGTAAAAGCAAAGCGAACCGTTTCGAAAAACTTGGAAGAGGGATCAGAGTAGCGGATGAATGCGATAGGTGAAATCCCGGGATGATCTCGTATGGACAAGACAATCTGAAGTTGAACCATCGATCAGTTCCGGGTTATGAACTCTAAGAACATGAATGACGAAAAGGGAACCGGACGCAGCCGAGCCATAGCTTGGATCAATCGCATCAGCTTTGCTTCAAGGTTTATTTTGCGTTCTGACACATGACTGAAGATGCTTGAACAGTGAAAACAGCAATCATTTTTTGCTTTTGCCATGGTGGATCCGAATTGTAGGAACTTTGTCCGGTAAAGGTCCTGAATCGTTCACGGCGATGAGTACCATGTCAGCCTATATTGCGAAGCCCGATCCGCATACTGTTGCCGTTCACATCTTTGCCGGATGCGATGTCATGCTGATTGGGTTCACCATGGGGCTTTTCTTACAGGATACATTCTTCAATTCAGGCAGGTACCTGCAAAAGTCCACTTCCGGTATCGTTCATTACAATTTATGGCATCTGGAGCGCCAGCTTAGGTGGCGGCAGAGATTGTCTTGCGGGAGTCGCCGAGGTTATCTCAAACGTCCATCAGCCGTTATACCTCTGCTTACAAGACAATCGCTCAACAGCTGCTGAGAATTTCTGCGTTGTTTTGCGATATGTTCAGAGTAGTTTTGGCAATGGCCGAACTTTTGGTTCTGTTCTTCGCGTGACAGTTCTTTCCCAGACATGGTGTGGGTGCCGAACCACTGAACTACTTCACAAGCCGGCTGACAAAAAAACGGCCGATCGTTAACATGTTATGATCAGTCTTGGCTTTTAAGGGATAAAAACCGCTACTTGCTAGCACCTATATGTTAACTTACAGTAGTCGTCTCAGCCATGAGAATAGCTTTGAAATCTTGATACAGGCACATGGTAAGATTGCCTCAGGAAGGAGGGGGGACGGGTGCTCATCGTCGGTGAGGGCCTTGAATTGGCGGTATTTCCGGAATGCTTTCCTATAGTGGCGGGATGGCATGGTTGTTGAGGGTAATCAGCGGTCGCTGTAGCGCTCCCTTTGGTTATCTGAAAATGAACCGGATACAGGCATTTCCCAACTCCGACAACCATGATCATGCGGTAGTCAAAATCATACAGCCCCAGGATCCTGGATGCTTATTTGGATTTTCAGGTAGTACTTCGACATCTCTACCAAAGATCAAGCAGTGATTATCCGGTGTCATTGAACAAGATCACCAAACACCAAAGGCAGGAGATTGGCTGGCAGCAGAGGCATATGGTCAGATGGAGACAGATTCCTACAGCCCCTTTTCATGTTGGGAAACGGATGAGGTAATGAAGATCTGTCCTGGGTGTTCAGACACTCCGCCTGAGATTGCGTGGCGGTTGCAAGGTTGCCTGATTTCTTGCATGGCGAGTCTCAATAATAGAAAGAATGAAAATTTATAAAAGAATTCGGACGATGAATAAAATGACCGGAGGGGGCAGCGTCGCATGAAGGTGCTGCTTGCTATACCCTGTCTTGAACGGGGCGGGACGGAAATGCAGACACTTAATTTGGCAAAAGCATTGGTGCTTGCAGGGCATTCTGTTAAGTTAGCGTGCTATTTTCAGTACGATGAAGAAGTGCTGAGTGAATTCAGGCAGGTATGCAGCGAAGTATTTCTCCTCGGACTTGAAAAAAAAGATAGCGCTGTTCTCAATATCCGTAGATTGGCGAATTTCTTTTCATCTCAAAAGCCAGATGTGATTCATGTTCAATATATGAATCCAGGTGCCCTTCCAATCCTTGCTGCACGAATCGCAAATGTAAAAAAGGTTATTGCTACAGTTCATCAACCCTATACAGAATATCATGGTTTACATGCAAAACTGTTGCTGCGCTCGGCAGCTGCGTTGTGTGATTATTTTATTTCTGTATCACAAGTAGCCGAGATATCCTGGTTTGGGACGCGTGGTGAGGTGCGATTTGAAAATGCGAAACGTTTTCCAAAGCATTTTACTTTGCACAACGCAGTTGATAAACAGTTGATAAATCGATTAGTTGTAGATAATCAAGAACAATTATCTGAGTTGATCGATAAAGATAAGCTGCAGACTGGATTTGTTATCGGGTATGTAGGCCGTATCAGCCGTGAGAAAGGTGTTGATATATTGCTTGAAGCTTTTGCACGGGTTGTCGATGATGGTTTGGATGTTAAGCTGATTGTTGTCGGAGACGGTTCCGAACTAAAGCAATTAAAAGAAAAATATGATAGTGATAAATTTCGCGAAAAGGCGTTTTTCATGGGCTTGCAAAATTGGGAAAACGCAGTGCGATTCTTCTCGTTGTTTGATGTACTTGTTGTTCCCTCAAGATTTGAAGGATTTGGCCTTACTGCATTGGAGGGGATGGCGTCTGGGGTACCGGTAATTGCAAGCAATACCGGGGGATTGAGCGAAATAATCGAATCCGAGAAGTCAGGTCTGCTAATAAATAACGGGGATGTCGAGGGGTTTGCAAATGCCATTAAACGTATTTATAAGGACGAAGAGCTTCGGGGTCGGTTGTCTAGAAATGCAGAAAAAAGAGCAGCTGAATTTGATATAGATTTATATAATGATAAAATAGTAAAATTTTATAACAATATATAAAATGATAAACGTCAGTAATGTAACAAGCTACTATAAGTGGCTTTTTGTTGGTTTGTTCGTTGTCTATGTTCCGAGTATTTTGCCGTTTATACCGTATACAATAGCCGGATTGAACATGACCGGATGGTCATGGACTGTACTGTTGTTAGTGTCGATCTATTATTGGATAAAGAATCCGGTAAACAAATTCCCTGTTTACTATTGGATACCATGGGTACTTTATCTTGCGGTATGGCTGTTTTTTGATATGTCATATCTGGGCATTCAACTTACATTGCAGTATTTATTGCCTTTGGTTGTCGGTGTGGTTGCGTCCGGATTTGTTTATAATAAGAGAATATTCAATCTGATTTTTAAGTATTTGTTGATACTGACTGCGGCTATCTCATTTCTATTTGTGTCTGAATTTCTCTCATTGGGTTTGCGTCAGCCTCATTGGGCTGCGACGGTAATATTTCTCACGGTACCGGCGTCACTAGTTCTCGGTGTATTCTATCTCAGCAAGGATTTCAAGTACTTGATATTGTTTTTTGCAATGATGTTAATGCCAGTATGGGCAATGACAAGAATGGCTGTCGTTGTTTTTTTGGTTATACTGGTCATGCATTTTGCTAACACAAAAGTAGTCATGAAAGCCGTCGTGATGGTCATGGCGTTATTCGTTGGTCTGCTTGTTGTCAATTCGGCGGCTTTCCAGGAGAAGACATTTTACAAGGGAAGCGGTGATGTTTCTCAGCTAACACTGAATTATTATGAAGATAACAGTCAGTTTAATACAAGCGGACGTAGTAACTTTTATCAATATTTTGAAAAAGGATTAAGGGAATCACCAATTTTGGGTAATGGGCCGCGGTCTGATTACGCTGTGCTTGAGAGCTCTACCGGTTTTAAAGAAGTCCATAATGATTATCTGTCGATTATATATAATTATGGCTATTTTGGACTGGCTATGCTGATGATAGGCCTTGTTTTAACTTTTTTCTCGGTCTTCAGGAGAATGTCATATTTAAGGGCCATAAATGATGGGTATGGTTACCTTGTTGCATCTTCAGTATTGGTTCTGTTCCTTGGATTATTAATGTTTATGTATACTGATAATATTATAAAGTATAATATCTTTTTTATGAACTTCTTTTTTGCAATGATAGGAATTGTTTTTGCGGAAAAATCATATAATGAAGAGTGAAATAAAATGGATATAACTGTTGTTGTTCCGCTCTATAACAAAAGATTGACTGTGCTGAGAGCAATTGAGTCAATTCAGAAACAAAAGTATCCGCCAAAAGAGATATTGATCATTAATGACGGATCTACCGATGGTTCTGATGAGCTTGTCAGGTCAATGAACGATGACAGGATTAGGATGATCGACCAACAAAATGCCGGTGTTTCTGCAGCGAGGAACACCGGTGTGTTTAATGCCATTCATGAATGGATTGCCTTTCTCGATGCGGATGATGAATGGTATCCCGGATTTCTTGAAAAGATAGAAGATATGCATCGGAGATGGCCTGATCACGATATGTATGCAACTTCCTATTATTCAGGTGACTATATGGGAGGTCTTGGGGAAAATAAATGTAATGGGATTTTGTTTGATGGCGATGATGGCGTAATGATTAATTATTTCAAAGTTGCCGCATTATCGGCGCCACCGATTTGTTCATCCACAGTTTGCATACGGAAGAAAAAATTGCAGGAAATCTTCGGATTTCCTGTGGGAATCAAGGCCGGAGAAGATCTGATCACGTGGGCAAGGCTTGCAATAGAGAACCCTCCGGTATACAGCAGGCTACCTTTGGCTGTGTTCTGGAAAGAAAAAGCTCACACATATGACGATGTTCCGAAGCGTTATCCAGATGTAGAGAATAAAGTGGGAAAGATGCTGACATCGTTAAGGAATGATAGAAAAGAGTGTTCGGAAGATCTGGATTTGTATATTGCTCATTGGTATAAAATGCGGGCATCTATCTACTTGAGGCTCGGAAAAAGAATGCGGGCATTAAGGGAGGCTATGAGAAGCCTTTCATATGATAAGAGCAATATGAGGGTATATGCTTACGTGGTTATGTGTGCAATGCCTGGGAAGGCTATCAACTATGCATTCAGGAAATTATCCAATAAATAGATAATGATTAAACGGATTGTAATAGTACATACAGATTTCAGACTGTACTGGCCTTCTCGATTGAAAGCGCTTAACGCATACATAAAAAAAATGGGAGATCTCGATCTATCCATTGTAGAGGTATCAGGTAAAGGGTCGCCTTATAGTTTTGACGAGTCAGGTATGGACAATAGTATATCATGGACCCGGTTATTTACTGATAAAAAGATTGAGGATATAAATCCTAAAGATATAGTTCGCGAAGTAACGAAAAAGCTGGATGAAATAAAGCCGGATATCGTTCTCGCAGGAGCCATGGCATTTCCCGCAGGTGCGGCCGGAGTAAGATGGGGAGTGAACAACAATACCCCTGTTGTTGTTTTTGATAATGCGCGGCTTGAGGATGTGCCAAGGGCATGGTATATAGATATGATTAAAAAATCTTTATATAGTTGTGTAGACGCGGTATTGATACCTGCACCATCACATGACCCGACTTATGAATATTTTGGTTTTTCGAAACAACAGATATTTTACGGACTTAATTGTATAGATAATTCTTTTTTTAAAAATAATACAGCTAATGCCGATAACCCCGGGCTTCAGAATCTCAACCTTATGAAGCCTTATTTGTTGGCATTGGGGCGCCAGGTATCCAAGAAGAACTGGAAGTTGTTGATTAATGCCTTTACGGAAATAGCTGAATTTCCGGAAATGAAGTCTCTGAATCTGGCATTCATCGGAGATGGTCCCGAACATGATGAGCTGGTCTCTCTTTCAGGCAATATGCTGAACAAGAGGATATTTTTTCTTCCTTTCAAAAAACAGGATGAAATTGTGCCATACTACACGAACGCTGAAGCATTGGTTCTTCCCAGCCTCTATGGTGAAACATGGGGGCTTGTGGTAAATGAAGCAATGGCTGCTGGACTACCTGTTCTGGTAAGTAATAAATGCGGCTGTTCGGAAACTCTGGTGAAAGACGGTAAGAATGGATACAAATTTAACCCTGAAAAGCCGGATGAGATTGAAAATATCCTGATAAAATTCGCATCGCATACCCCGGCTGAAAAGCAAGAAATGGGGAGGTGCTCGGAAGTCATTATAGACGAGTGGGGATTAAAAACGTTCTGTGAGGGTATGTGGAAAGCAATTCAATATGTCGGAAACAAAAAGAAATCAAAGGGATCTCTAATAGGGCGGGTCATTACTAATGTTTGGAATGGTAGATACCGCCCCACATGAAGGCTATGCCTCAAAATATTTGATTTTTATGATAATGTATGTATTAATGAGCCTGAAACGCATTATGAGATATTCGGCGTAGAAATATATCTGATAAAGTATTGCTGTTGATATTGTTGAAGCGTATTTATTCTGGACAGATCAGTCTGATTGTATGAGGAGTTTTAATTGATAAGGTTTATTTATATTTCCTGCTAAGGTTTTATTTGATTGCATGTGTTGCGATCATATTGTTATTTATTTTATAATATATGGCAAGTGTTCTGGTTTATAATTCATATTTTCATAAGGAAATAATTTCCCGGTAGTGATAGTGTGAGGTGATGTTTACTGAATCTATTGAGTTGAGTATACAATAACCAATATTATGTTTGTGCATGAAAGAGTATGTGCTTGATATGCTGCTTGGCAATCCTGTTTCTCGGTACATGTTGAGGTCTGTTAGGAATATATTTTTGCCAAAAATATCAGATAGTAACGCGTTAGCTATATCTATAGAGGTATCAAGCCTCTGTAATGCTAAGTGTATATTCTGTAATTATAGGAAAAACTATAGGGCAAAGAAACTTATGTCTGTGCAGGATTTCGAAATAATCGCCAGAACATGCGTTGGGATTGGATATGAGAATTTAAATTTAACTTGTTTGACTGGTGAGTTTTTTACTCATCCGCATGCAACGGAAATAATCCGTATATCAAAAGCTGTTGGCTTTAAGCATGTTGGCTTGTTTACAAACGCAATAGCGTTGTCTGAACATGATTTACATTCAATACTTGGTGGCGATCTTGATGCAATGCTTATATCATTTCCGGGTTTTTCGAAGAAAGCTTATGAGGAGGTGTTTGGCGTTAGACGATATGAGTCGTTCATCGCGTCGATAAAGAAATTGTTGAAAATACATAAGGAGACCGATTCAAATACTGTGATTGTATTTGAGCCTAGGACGTATTTAACCTCTGATGAAATAGAGCATAGCGATTTTTATCTTGACTTTATAACTGGATATCTGTCTGATAAAGTCCTTGTAAGAAAGCCTATAAGGGTGTTTGATACATGGGGTGGAACGATTACAAAAGATGACCTATTGCCAGGTATGAGACTTGATAGATGCTCAATAAAGTCTATATGGCCATTAAAGAAAACATATCTGTGTGAGCAGATATTATCTTATGGCATTCTGTCAAATGGGGATGTGCGATTATGTAATTGTCGTTGTGACGATAACGTAGGTACGGATAAGGACAGCCTATTATTAGGTAATTTGAATGATTACACAGATTTTGCTGAGTTCATTGAGAAAAATCAAAATAAAACAAATAAAATTCGAAGTGAATTTATAATGGGCAAGCTGCCTGAGTTGTGTATAAAATGTCCATTTTATTATCCAGTAAAGGTTCTGGAAAATCAATAAAAAGATTTAAGGTTATTTGCTTTCATCATCATAATAAATAAATACCTCTTTGAGGATATTGCTTTTACATAACCATTACGGTAGTCATTCTGGAGAGTCGACTGTCCTTGATGTTCATCATGCATTGTTAGAGAAGCATGGGCATGACATATTCAGATACACCAGAAGTAGTGTCGAGCTTGGTGATAAGAAGTCAGGAATGGCAAAAGCATTTTTCACTGCATTGTATAATCCACATTCCATCCGAGAAGTCAGGGAAATTTTAAGGCGGCATAAACCGGATATAGTGCACATACATAACATGTATCCCCTTCTATCGCCATCTGTCTTGCCTGAAATCAAACGCATGGGAATTCCGGTCATTATGACTGTGCACAACTATCGATTGATTTGCCCTAATGGACTGTTCTACAATAAAGAGGGGATATGCGAACGTTGTTCCAATGGTCGTGAGTGGAACTGTGTGTTCATGAATTGCGAAGAGAATATGTTGAAAAGTCTTGGATATGGTTTACGCAATGCTTACGCCAGACTGTTAGGCTATTATTTGCGAAATGTAGATGTATATCTTTGCCTTACCGATTTTCAGAAAAACAAACTCGTCAAGAACGGATATCCCGAGGCTCGTTGCCATGTACTGCCGAATTTCATGGATGAGAATCATATGCTTTCCTTCGGAGATGACCATTCCGGTCGAAGGGAAAGAAAGGGTTTCTTGTTCATCGGCCGTCTGAACCGCCAGAAAGGTATTGATGTGATTGTCGATGCGGCACGACAATGCCCTGACATAAAATTTATGCTTGCTGGTTCTGTGGATGCTTCTTTTATTGACACAGCGTCATTGCCATCTAACGTAAAATGGTTGGGTGTAATCGGTGAAGAGAGAAAAAATGAGGAGTTACAGAGCGCAAGAGCCCTGTTGTTCGCAAGCCGTTCTTATGAAGGGTTCCCCATGGTATTTCTTGAAGCGATGCAACAGTGCTTGCCTGTGGTGGCCCCTGATATGGCCGGGTATCCTGAAATTGTCAGAAACGGCGTAAACGGAGAGCTGTTTCCTCCTGAAAATTCAGCGGCCCTTGCAAAGCTTATCAGGAAATTTGAATCAAATCCGCATCGTTCTCAGGAGTATGGAGTGAATGGACGAGAGATTTTACGGAAAGAATATAGTGGCGATGTTTGGTATGAGCAGTATATGGCCATCGTTTCCGCTCTTTTACGATGAGCCTGCTCTATCGATTAACTATCCGACCCATTTGAACATCAGGGCGATCTGTATGTGTTTTATGGTATTATGGACACAACCACCAAGAGGGATTTGACGATCGTGGGGATATCTTGTATCACGAGGTGTCGCAGGATCGCAGTTGCTCAACACTATTGAGGAAAAAGTGACTGAGGAAAAAAAATTAGAAAATTGCTTCAGGGTAGGGCGAATAAATGTCAGCATGACCTCAGGCCCTGCTGTACTAACTGAGATCATCGAATCGATAAGGATCGGCAAGCCTGGTTATCTTTGCTTCCTGGAAAGCAAGTCCGCTTATATCGCCAATCACGATCCTGAGTACGGTGACATCCAGAATCGTTCGCTTATCACCTTTCCTGATGGTATGTCGATTATCTGGTTCGCAAGACGTGCCGGATACGATCGGATCGGTAAAATGTCTGGTACGGATTTCATGCATATGGTGTTTTCGATGTCGGCTCGAGAGGGCTTTTCGCACTATTTTTTTGGCAGCACGCCCGAAACAATAGACCAGTTGCAGAAAAATCTCGCTTCCAGATATCCGGGTATGCTGATTCATAAGGCGGTCTCACCTCCGTTCCAGCCCGTCGAAGCTTTTGATGTCGATGCTCTTGCGGAGGAGCTGAACCGGATACGGCCAACTTTTTTCTGGTGTGGTCTTGGTGCTCCAAAGCAGGAGCGGTTGATGGCTCGTCTGCAGCCTAAGTTGGAGGCAACTGTCTGTGCGGGGGTTGGGCTCGCTTTCGAATACATCGCCGGGACGGTGACACGGGCGCCCTTATGGATGCAGAAGAGCGGTTTTGAGGGCGTTTTCAGGATTATGCAGCAGCCACAGATTCTGTCGCGGGTTGTCAAGCCGTTTATGTGGATTTTCAGGGAATTGCTGCTGTCAAGGAGAAGCGGATCATGATGCATTTTCTGCAACTGATGACTCGATGCAATGATGATCCTATAGTATATTCAGATCAGGTGAAGAATTTCCCCTCTTTTTTCCTGAGGTTGTTTTGTCGTTCAACGTTTTCATACTTCCACAGGGGGAGGAACTCATGAAAGCTGTTATTCTCGCAGGGGGGCTGGGATCGCGCTTGCAGCCGTTTACCCAGGTGATACCGAAACCGCTTCTTCCTCTCGGGGAGAAGTCGATGCTTCAAGTCCAGATCGAGCGTCTCGCTCAATTCGGATTTAAGGAGATTTTCCTGGCGACCAACTACAAGTCCGAATACATCGAGCGTTTTTTCGGGGATGGATCCGAGTTCGGAGTAAAATTGAAGATCAGCCGGGAGGAAATACCTCTTGGGACCGCAGGACCGCTGTATCTGCTCAGGGATCAACTCGATGTGCCATTCATCGTCATGAATGGTGATATCCTCAGTCTGGTCGATTTTGGTGACCTGTATGATTTTGCCATGACCCAGGATTCTCTGCTGACACTGGCTATCAAGAAGGAGATCACGCCATTCGATTTTGGCAACATTATTTTTGATGGAGATCGAGTTACCGGAATCGAGGAAAAACCGGATATCATCATGTATATCCTGACCGGCATTTACGTGATGAAGCCGGAAATTTTCAGGTACTTTCCTGAAAACGAATTCTTCGGCATGGACATGCTCGTCAAGAGGATGCTCGACGAGGGTGAGGTGGTATCGAAATACGACCTCAGGGAGTACTGGCTTGATATCGGTCGGATCAGTGATTACTACACCGCCCAGAGCGAATACAACAGCCATTTTAATCCATCGAAATAGGGGCTGGCGGGTTGAATCATCGGATAGGAGTCGTCGGTGGCGGCATATTGGGACTTGCCATGGCCTGGATGCTGCAGAAGCGTTTCCCCATGGCAGAGGTCATGGTCTTTGAAAAGGAGGCTGATCCAGGACGCCATCAGAGCAGCCACAACAGTGGTGTGCTGCATTGCGGGCTCTATTATCAGCCAGGCTCCCTCAAAGCCAGGCTTGCGGTCGAAGGTATCCGGTCGATGATAGAGTTTTGCCGGCAGTATGACATACCGCATGAAGTCTGCGGAAAGGTGGTCGTGGCATCTGATGAACGGGAGCGCCAGTTCCTTGAAAGCCTTGCCGGCAGGGGAGCCGAAAATGGTCTGAAAGGACTTGCCTTCCTCAGCCCGGCAGAGCTGAAGCGTCGGGAGCCATTTGTCCAGGGCATATCCTCTCTGCTGGTTCCGGAGGAGGGAATCGTCGATTTTCCTGCCGTGATGGACAAGCTTGTATTCCTCATCCGGCAGCGGGGCGGCTCGGTTTTCTTCAACAGTCGCGTGGCCACGCTGAAACCATATCCTGCCGATGGTCCGGTGATACTCGAAGTTGCCCGAAAGGAGATTCAGCTGGATTTGCTGGTCTGCTGCGCCGGTCTCCACTCCGACCGTCTTTATCGTCAGTGTACCGGACTGGAACCTCCGCTGAGAATCATCCCTTTCCGTGGTGAATACCGTACGTTGCGTCCTGAAGCCGAACGCATGGTGAACCATCTGGTCTATCCTGTTCCTGATCCGGCCTATCCCTTTCTAGGCGTGCATTTTACCCGACTCATACACGGAGGTCGAGAGGTTGGTCCCAACGCCGTGCTGGCACTAAGGAGGGAAGGATACCGGAAAGGGTCGTTCTCCCTGAAGGATACGGCCGATTCTCTGACCTATCCCGGTTTTCTGCGTTTTATATCGAACAATGTCCGTTTCACTGCAGGTGAGATCGCAAGCTCTGTTTCTGAGAAAGCTTTCCATGCCAAAGCCCGGAAAATGATTCCCGAGATCACCCTCAATCAATTGGCGCCGGGGACTGCGGGTGTCAGGGCACAGGCGATGTCTGCGGAAGGGAAGCTGGTCATGGACTTCAGGATCATGAGGCATGGCCGGCAAATCCACGTGCTCAATGCGCCATCACCGGGAGCTACGGCCTCACTGGCCATTGCTTCCCACATCGTAGGTGAGTATATCGATAACTCTTAATTCCAATTTCATGAAGGAAAATGTGCTGGTGAGCGGTGGAGCCGGGTATATCGGTTCGGTTCTGGTCAGGTTGATGCTCGAAAAAGGATACCGGGTTCGAGTGCTTGACAACCTTACGTTTGGGGGGGTACCCATTATCGATCTGCTGAACAACGATGATTTCGAGTTCGTGAAGGGCGATGTTCGCCATGAAGATGATATACGAGGGGCATTGCAGGGTATGGACCATGTCGTCCATCTCGCGGCTATCGTCGGTGATCCGGCATGCGCCAAGCAACCGGAACTGGCCCGCGAGATCAATCTCGGGGGGAGCAGGAGGATGTACGACATCGCCGACGAACTTGGATTGAAACGGTTCGTATTCGCTTCGACCTGCAGCAATTACGGCAAGATGACCGATCCGGAATCGTTCGTGGACGAGGAGTCTCTGCTCGCCCCGGTTTCATTGTATGCAGAAACCAAGGTCGCCGTCGAACAATACCTTCTTTCCAGGCCGCGGACCAACCGCTGTAAACCAACCTCCCTTCGCTTTTCGACGGTGTACGGATTGTCTCCCAGGCCCCGTTTCGACCTTACGGTCAACGAGTTCACCAAGGAGCTCGCTCTCGGCAGGGAGCTTGTGGTTTTTGGCGAACAGTTCTGGCGCCCCTATTGCCACGTTGTCGATCTGTGTCGTTCTGTCCTGGCGGTACTCGCCGCTGAAGAGGATGCCGTGGCGTTCGATGTGTTCAATGTCGGTGACACCAAAGAAAACTACCAGAAGCAGATGATTGTCGACGAAATCCTCAAACAGCTTCCCGGCAGCCGGGTCCGGTATGTTTCGAAAAACGAGGACCCGAGGGATTATCGGGTCTCGTTCGAGAAAATCAATGAGCGACTGGGTTTCAGGATATCAAAAACTGTTCCCGATGGTATCCGCCAGATCATTCAGGTGGTTCGAGACGGGTTTATACCTGATCCGGATACCAAAGAGTACAGAAACAGCTGAACATTGTCCATCATGTACAAGATCCCTTTGTTTGAACTGAATTATGGGGCCGAGGAAGAGGCGGCAGTGCTCGAGACGCTTCGATCCAAATGGATCTCCACAGGTCCCAAGACCGCCGCGTTTGAAAAGGAGTTCGCGTCGATGCTCGGCGCCGGACATGCCCTGGCGCTGGCAAACTGCACGGTCTCTCTTCACCTTGCTATGAAAATTCTTGGCATTGGTCCGGGCGATGAAGTCATCTGTCCATCCCTGACCTTCGTCGCCACGGTCAATGCTATCCGGTATGTGGATGCCATACCGGTGTTCGCCGATATCCGGAGCTCCTCCGATCCGACGATGGATCCTGCGGATATCAGGAAGAGGATCACCGATCGCACCAGGGCCATCGTGGTGATGCACTACGCGGGATTTCCCTGCGCGATGGATGAGATCATGGAGATCGCTCACCAGCATGGCCTGAAGGTGGTCGAAGATGCCTGCCACGGGCCGTTGTCGGAATACAACGGCAAGAAGCTTGGCACCATAGGGCATGTTGGGTGTTTCAGTTTCTTCTCAAACAAGAACATCAGCACCGGGGAGGGTGGTATGCTGGTGACCGATGATGATCGGCTCCTGGAGCAGGCTAAGCTGCTCCGTTCGCATGGCATGACGACGCTTTCATACGAGCGGTCAAAAGGCCACAGTACCGGATATGACGTCATCGAATCGGGTTACAATTACCGTATGGACGACATCCGTGCATCCCTTGGCCTGGTCCAGCTGCACAAGCTCAGTGCCGACCTCGGTCAACGTGCCGTGGTGAGGGGGTGGTATGAGGAAGCCTTTGCCGATGTCCCGGAAGTGATCATCCCGTTCAGGGGACACGAGGGGTTTGTTTCAAACTACATTTTCGTTGTTGTGCTCGACGAAACGTGCGGCCACCGGCGCGACGAGATCAGGAATTCGCTGCACCAGGCCGGAATCCAGACCAGCATACACTATCCACCTGCGCACCGGTTCTCGATTTTCAGCCAGAACGCCGTGCAGTTGCCTGTGACCGAAAGTGTCGCCGATCGGCTTATCACCTTGCCGATGTTCTCGAAGCTGTCCCGCGACGAGGTTGTCTATATTGCGGAGACGATGAAACAGCTGACGCGGGGCTGAACGGCTCCATTCCCGGCAGGGATGCGTTGAGTCATGTCATCTCGATAATGGGCATTTTTTCCTTCCTCGCGGGGTATTTCAACATTTGTCTGACCATGCCCTGCTGCTCGATGTATTCCACATGCCGTTTGAGGTGCACGCCCCACTGGCGCTGGTAAGCGAGATACCCCATCGAGAAGTCCTGCTTCCTGAATTCCATCGGCTCCTTGTTCACGAATTTCGATATCCCCATCATCATCAGTTCCGTTCCATGCAGCGTCAGCTTCATGTTGATCCGGTTCAATGTGTCGTCAGGTTCCACATCGATTCTTTTCTGTGCCAGGACATTGCCGCCATCGATTTCTCTGGTCAATTTGTGTATTGTCACTCCGATGTTGTATGGATCCCAGTTGATCAACGCCCACTCTGAGCAGTGCGTCCCCCTGTAATATGGAGAAAGCCCCCAGTGCAGGTTTAGCGCCAGACTGCTGGTGTCCAGGATATGGTCCTTGACGATCGACGTTCCGTGGTCGATGATGATATCCGGCTTGATGCGTTGCATCCTCTCGTAAACCTCCTCCGAGTTGATGCTTGACGTCCTGACCACAGAAAGTCGCTCATCAGGTTTCGTCCACATATCGCCGAAAAACTCCTTGTAATCGTCGACGTATCTGTTCTTGGCCCATAACCTGTCGGCCACCTGTAATCCGAAATCCAGAATGCCGTCTTTCCGGATCCTGGAAATGATCTTCTTCCTGCTGATTTCAGGCTTTTCAATAATAACCTCAGCAAGGGGGAATACGCTGTTGATCTTGTTGGTAAAATAAATCAGGGGAGGACTTTCCTTAATAAAGCACACGATCTTCGCGGTCATTTCTGTAGATCATTTTTTTGATTGAATTATAGATATGGACATCGCTTCTGAACGTTTCGCACTGTTCGACCAAGTTGCGGTCACCCCAGAGAATAAACCTGTCAAGCATAAAACAACGCTTTTCACCCGATACCAGAGGGTGGTAATTCTTCCGATCGTTGACGATGATGCCGAGTTTCAGGCCGCATTCCATCGATGCGGCAATCACCTCAGCCGAGTAGTTGCCGTTTGGATAAGATATTGTTAAAGGAGTGATGCCGGTCATCATACGGATCTGCTCCTGGGCTCCAGCGATCTCAGTCCTGATCTCCTCGGGGGAATAATTGGTCAGGATCGCATGGTTGCTGGTGTGGTTTCCAAGTACGACGCGCCTGTCTGTCGAAAATTCCCTGAGCTCTTGCGGGGTGAATGGCCGATCGATATCGCCGATGGGCTTCAGTGCGTCTTTACCGAACTCCCTGCCGATATAGTCCTCAATCCAATCATTTTTGCTGCCCTTGAGTGCATGAACTTCCCTGGCTATGGCCGACTCTGTCTGACCTCTTTTCAGTCGCTCACGATAGATGACATCCCACCAGAAACATTTTCCCTGAAGTACGTGGTTGGATGATATGAAAAACTCTGCTGGAACCCCGAACTCATTCAGGACGGGCAAGGCGAGAATGTTGTTGTAATAGCCGTCATCAAAGGTAACCATGATAAAATTCCGGCTTTCGTCGAGCCCTTTGACGATCGTGTCTGAAGACACAAACGTATAGTTGTTCTCCAGAAAGTAGTTTATGAAACTGCGAAACTGTTCGACCGTGAGGCGCTGCTGAGGATCGACATCTCCCCGGGATATCTGCGTTGTGTCTTCAAACAGGCCGTGAAACAGGAGGATGATGAGGGACTTTTTCTCGCCGGTCAATGACAGCGCTATCCTTGAGACTGCATTGTCGACATTGGAGATTAGTGACAGTATCTGCTTTTTCATATCTGAACAAGCTTGTATTGAATACGGCAACTGATCCGACGTTCCCTTGTTGGCCTGTGCCACGGATACTTATCAATTCACGATTTCAAGCATCCTTTTCAGGCGCCGCCTCAGATCGGTCGCACTGCCACTGTTCATGTAGACTGAAAATGGCCTATTATGTTCAGTTCTGTGCCGTCAAGTAGGTGATCGCCAGACTCCGCACAGCTGTTTCCAGCATGTCGCTGCTGGCACGTCGGTACAAGAAACACAGCTCGATGTGTTCTGCCATACCATTGTGACATAATCTTTTACTTAAAATAACAATTATGTCGAACACTTCGTACAGGGAAAGCATCCGGCAGGATGGTTCCGAACCTGAAAAGAGATCGGAGTGTAATGGACCCGTGTTTTTTGTCAGGAGTTATTGTTGGTGATTTACTCATTCGTATGGTACCGCGAACCTTGTGCCTTCAGCATCTCCCCGAGGGCTTTTTGCCAGTGGGAGATTTCAAGGTTCCACTCCCGCCGTATCGCGGTACTGTCCATTACGCTGTACCAGGGGCGCGGTCCCTGCGCCGGAAATGCGCTGCTTCCGACA
>Ga0326732_1000032_pt1 | contig 34063 bp, 32 predicted proteins | sample MHFSIPfraction_4_FD_207644 | JGI IMG/M metagenome (GOLD analysis project Ga0326732, IMG submission 207644) | Lab enriched peat soil microbial communities from Michigan Hollow, Ithaca, NY, United States - MHF12FN SIP fraction | ecosystem: Environmental > Terrestrial > Soil > Wetlands > Peat...
CGCCCCCACACCCCCGGCTGAAGCCGGGGGCAATGGACTGAGGGAGAATTCCGAGTGTCCGGCAGGTTAAAACCTGCCTGAATCTTTTACGGCTGAAGCCGGGGGCAATGGACGGCATAACATCTTTGCATGCCCCTCAATTTCCCCGGGTTTGAGCCTCCCATATTCAGGAGGGATTCATCCTGACAGACATTCATTCCTACATGCTCTTCCATTGCCCCGGGTTTGAACCTCCCATATTCAGGAGGGATTCATCCTGACGGACATTCATTCCTACATGCTCCTCCATTGCCCCGGGTTTGAACCTCCCATATTCAGGAGGGATTCATCCTGACGGACATTCATTCCTACATGCTCCTCCATTGCCCCGGGTTTGAACCTCCCATATTCAGGAGGGATTCATCCTGACGGACATTCATTCCTACATGCTCTTCCATTGCCCCGGGTTTGAACCCGGGGAAACGTATTTTGAAATTCAGCGCAACTTGATTAGGTTGAAGACCATCGATACTCGACAAAATCACGAAGGACACCAATGAACGACATGAATACCGCGCGCGCCCCGCAGGCGCTTCCGAAACCGACTTTCATCGACCTCCTGCTCGAAAAGAAAAAACTGATCATCGGCATCCTCCTGATCATCGCCGTGACGGTCGGCGGCGTGCTTTTCTGGATGCAGAAAACCAAGGCCGACGAACAACAGGCCTCCCTTGCCCTTTCAAAAGTGGTCCCGTGGATCGAAACCGGCGACTCCGTCAAAGCCGTCAAGGGTCTGAAAGAGATCATTGCCGGATACAGCGGGACTCCGAGCGGCAACATGTCGCGGCTGTACCTCGCCACCATCTATTACACCATGAACAGGCCAGACGAGGCCCTTCCGCTCTACAACGCATTCACCAGTCCCACCAAGGACCTGCAGGCTTCGGCCATTGCGGGAGCCGCATCGTGCAACGTCCAGAAGAAGGCATTCACCGCTGCCGCCGAAGGTTTCGAGAAAGCCTCGGCAACAGCTGAAAACGAATCCCTCAAGGCCATGTACCTGAACAAGGCTGCAGAAAGCTACATCGCCGCAGGCAAGCCGAACCAGGCGGTCAAGCTGTTCGACCAGATCATCAAGAGCTGGCCGGCGACTTCGTCCGCAGCTGTTGCCCAGCGCACCATGTGGAGGCTTTCCGGCCAGGGCGTTCAGGTCGTAACTCCTTAACAGACAACACAAAAAACAATCGACAGTAATCTGCCATGCCACAAAAGTTCATCATCAAGACCAGCATGGGCGACATCGCCATTGCACTGTACGACGATACCCCGCAGCATCGTGACAACTTCTCCAAACTCGTCGCCGAAGGCTACTACGACGGCATTCGTTTCCACCGGGTCATCGAGGGCTTCATGATCCAGACCGGAGACCCGCTTTCACGCCATGACGACAAACGCGCCATGCACGGCACCGGCGGACCCGAGTACCGGATCCCGCAAGAGATAAAGCATCCGAACCGGAAGGGCACGCTCGCGGCCGCAAGGGACAACAACCCGCAGAAGGCCTCATCCGGCAGCCAGTTCTACATCAACCAGGCCGACAACAGCTTCCTCGACGGCCAGTACACGGTATTCGGCGTCGTGGAATCGGGCATCGACGTCGTCGACCAGATTGCCGTGGTGGAGACCGATTTCAACGACAACCCCACCAAACCGGTAACCATCGAGACCATTCAGCCCGTGACCGATCAGGCCTGAACCGATGGAGAGCATCGCCGACAACCTCGCCGTCGTCCGTGACCAGATCGATTCCGCCTGCCGAAAGGCCGGCAGGCGGCCCGATGAGGTCCGCCTCATCGCCGTCTCCAAGACGAAGAGCGCCGCGGCCATACGTGAAGCCTGGGAGGCCGGCCAGCGGGAGTTCGGTGAAAGTTATGTGCAGGAGTTCCTCGACAAGCTCGAAGACCCCCTGCTCTCGGGGCTGCCGATCTCATGGCATTTCATCGGCCATCTTCAGTCCAACAAGGTACGTCAGGTAACCGGCAAGGTCTCCATGATCCATGGGATAGACAAGGTCACCACGGCAGAAGAGCTCTCGAAACGGTCCGGGCAGCACGGCATCGTGACGGACTGCCTCCTCGAGGTGAACGTATCCCGGGAAAGTTCAAAGCACGGACTCGACCCGGCTTCGCTCATGACCGCGGCTGAAGCCTGTTTCCGACTGCCCAACATCAGGCTGCGCGGGCTCATGACCATCGCCTCACCCGACCCCGGCCAGGCGCGGCACGAGTTCGCCGAACTGCGTGAATGTCTCGAAAAGCTCAGAAGCTCGGCGCCGGATCCCGCAATCCTGAGCGAACTCTCCATGGGCATGAGCCAGGATTTCGAGGAAGCCGTCCTGGAAGGCTCCACCATGATCCGCATCGGCACGGCCATTTTCGGCTGGCGGTAAAAAAATCGTTACGCGTGACGCGTAACAAGTGACCAGGGAAAAAATTCTTCACGGATCACGCGTCACGCGTCGCGTGTCACATTTCCTCTTCTCCCCTTCAGAGGTTATATTCAAGGTCATTTTGCACCTTCTCACGAACCATCAAACCACAGAGCATATCATGACCGAACAAAGGCAGAAAATCAGGGAAGCCGTCGCGTTCATCAGGAAAAAAACCAGTGTTGATTACCCGGTAGGCATCGTGCTCGGCACCGGCCTCGGCGGCCTGGTCAAGGAGATCGAGATCGATTTCTCGCTCGACTACGCCGACATCCCGTTCTTCCCGATCTCGACCGTCGAGACCCACCACGGCAAGCTGATTTTCGGCACTCTGGCCGGCAAGAAGGTGGTCGCCATGCAGGGTCGCTTCCACTTCTACGAAGGCTACTCGATGACGCAGATCGTCTTCCCGATCAGGGTCATGAAGGAGCTCGGCGTCAAGACCCTCGGCATCACCAACGCCTGCGGAGGAATGAACCCGGGCTACCGCAAGGGCGACATCATGCTGATCGACGACCATATCAACATGCTCGGCACCAACCCGCTCATCGGACCCAACGATCCCGATATCGGCCCGCGCTTCCCGGACATGTGCGCTCCCTACTCGCCGAGGATCCTCGAGATCGCCGGGAAGGTCGCCCTCGAAAACGGCATCAAGGTCCAGCAAGGCGTCTACGTCGCAGTACCGGGCCCCTGCCTCGAGACCCGCGCCGAGTACCGCATGCTCAGGAACCTCGGCGCCGACGTGGTCGGCATGTCGACCGTGCCTGAAGTCATCGCGGCCGTGCACCAGGGAACCGAAGTGTTCGGCATGTCCATCGTCACCGACGAGTGCTTCCCGGACTGCCTCGTGCCGGTCGGTATCGAAGAGATCATCGAGGTCTCCAACCATGCGGAGCCGAAGATGACCACGATCTTCAGGAACGTGGTGGCAAAACTTTAATCCTAAACGGAACCATTCATACCGCACATGATAGACGCCATATCCTTTTCCGACGGAAAGTTCCGCTACCTCGACCAGCGATTCCTCCCGCTGCAGGAGATCCACGTCGAAACCAGGGACCACCAGGAGGCCATCGAGGCCATCAAGACCCTTGCCGTCAGGGGCGCACCGCTGATCGGAGCCTCCGCGGGCTATACCGTCATTCTCGGAATCAACGCCTTCAAAGGCAGCAAGGAGGAGTTCCCGGCATACTTCTCGACGCTCATCGCGGACGTCGAAGCCTCGCGCCCGACAGCCGTCAACCTCTTCTTCGCCACGAAAAAGCTGAAGGCGGTCTATGAGTCGAACTTCCAGTCCGACTCCCTCGATACCCTGTTCGCGAAGATGACCGCCGAAGCGCACAAGATCCACGAGGACGAAATCGACAACTGCGACCGCATCTCGCGCAACGGCGTCGAACTGATCAAACGCGACTTCGCCGACGTGCTGAAGACGCGCAAGCTCAACGTGCTGACCCACTGCAACACCGGCACACTGGCCTGCTGCGGCACCGGCACTGCGCTGGGCGTGATCCGTCTCGCCTGGCAGGAGGGCCTGATCGAGAAGGTGATCTCATCCGAGAGCCGTCCGCTCCTGCAGGGGTTGCGCCTCACCGCATGGGAGCTCGAACATGACGGAATCCCGTTCGTCTCCATCTCCGACTCTTCATCGGCCTTCATCATGCAGCACGGCCAGATCGACTTCGGCGTGGTCGGCGCCGACCGCATCACCGCGAACGGCGACACCGCCAACAAGATCGGCACCTACGCCCACGCCGTCAGCGCCCGTCACCATGGCATCCCGTTCTACATCGCAGCACCGGTCTCGACCATCGACATCACCATGGCCGAAGGCTCGCTGATCCCGATCGAGGAGCGCAACGCCGACGAACTGCGCACCATCTTCGGCACCCAGGTCGCCACCCCGACCACCCCGGTACTGAACTACGCCTTCGACGTCACGCCCGGTACGCTCATCCGCGGCATCATCACCGAGAGGGAGGCTGTCGTGGGCAACTACGAAGAGTCGCTCGCCCGCGTCGTCAACGGATAGGCTCCTGCATCAACATCACATGCCGGACGGCAAAGGCTCCCCGCTGAGGGAGCCTTTTGCATGTATGCGGCACCTTTTCGAGTTCAAGCGGGTTGTGTTCTCTGCAGCACTGTTTCGCCGTAACCAGCCGGGTCGGCAAGCCGTGCCGCGCCCCTTGAAAACGTCCGCGCAACGTCGTTTCAAAAGGTTTCGGGAGAAGGAGATATGGATGATACCGCTTACAATCTCCCGATTGTCAGGCATTTCATGTATTCGGCGCTGTTCTGGCTCGCAGCCGGCCTCCTGGCAGGTCTCTGGCTTTCCTTCGAGATGTTTGAACCCGCCCTGAACCTCACTCCATGGCTGAGCTTCGGCCGCCTTCGCGTCGTGCACACCAACCTGCTCACCTTCGGGTTCTCCCTTTCGGCCATCTTCTCGACCGCGTACTACATGCTCCAGCGCCTGAACCGCACCATCCTTCCGTTCCCCCGCCTGGCAAGGGCTCACCTCTACCTCTTCAATACGACGATCTTGCTTGCCGCGGTGTCGCTCCTGGCCGGCATGAACACCTCGAAGGAGTATGCCGAGCTGGAGTGGCCGATCGACCTCCTTGTGCTGGGATTCTGGACGATGTACGCCGTGAACGCATTCGCCATCCTCTTCCGGCGGCGTGAACAGCAGCTGTATATCTCGCTCTGGTACCTCATCTCGATGACGGTCACCATCCCCCTGCTGTACATCGTCAACAACCTCGAAGTACCGGTCACGCTCCTCAAGTCCTACAGCATGTATGCCGGCACGGCAGATGCCGACGTCCAGTGGTGGTACGGCCACAACACCATCGGCTTCATCTACACCATGCCGATACTCGCCATGTTCTACTACTTCCTGCCCAGATCCACCGGATTGCCGATCTACAGCCACCGCCTGTCGATCATCTCGTTCTGGTCGCTGATTTTCGCCTACCTCTGGACCGGTGCGCACCACCTGATGCTGACCCCGCTGCCGGAGTGGATCCAGACCGTGGCCATCGCCTTCAGCATCTTCCTGATCGCCCCGTCATGGGGGGTGGTGATCAACGGCTATTATACCTTCGGTGGGAGATGGGACCTGCTGCGATCCAACTACCTGGCCAAGTTCTTCATGTTCGGCATCTCCTTCTACGGACTGCAGACCCTGCAGGGCCCGCTGCAGGGCCTCCGGACGCTCAATGCCTATTTCCACTACACCGACTGGGTCATCGGTCATGTGCACATGGGCACCATGGGTTGGGTGACCATGATCATTTCGGGCTCGTTCTACTACATGATCCCTAAGCTCACCGGCAGGGAGCTCTACAGCATCAGGCTGGCGGACATCCATTTCTGGCTCATTCTCGCCGGCCAGCTCATCCTGACCATGGTCATGTGGGCCGGCGGCATCCTTCAGGGAGGCATGCTGAAGTCCATCAACTCCGACGGATCGCTGACCTGGAGCTTTCTCGATACCCTGGCGGCGCTCTTTCCCTACTACCAGCTCCGCTTCGCCGCGGGCGTCATCTACTTCGCCGGCATCCTGCTGTTCACATGGAACATCATCAGGAGCGTCAGCACGACACCGGAGAGAGTGCGAAAGTAGACGCCGTATCGGCGCCGATCCACGATAAACGACAGCGACCATGAACATCTATTCAAAACCTGCAGCCCTGGCATTCCTGTCTGCACTGGTCATTCTCGTCGGAACGACCGTCACGATGTTCATCCCGCTGTTCTTGCCGTCGACTCATCCGGTCAGCCGGTACGTCAGACCCTATACGTCGGTCGAACTGGAGGGTCGCGATATCTACATCCGGGAGGGGTGCAACAACTGCCATACGCAGATGGTACGCCCGCTGATAAGCGAAGTGCTCCGGTACGGCGAATACTCGAAGGGTGAAGAGTACGCCTGGGATCGCCCCTTTCTCTGGGGATCGCGCCGCATCGGACCCGATCTGATCCGGGTAGGCGGCAAGTATCCCGACTCATGGCACTACCGCCACCTGCAGCGCCCCCGGAGCGTCTCCCGGCTCTCCATCATGCCTCCGTTCGGCTGGCTCGCGTCGAACACGCTCGACACGTCATCCACCTTCAGGAAAACCGTGATACAGGGTTTCGGCTACACCCGGCGACAAGTATCCCTTCAGATCAGGGATGCGACAGCACGGGTAACCGACCCCGCCTACAGCTCGAAAGCGACACGTGACCAACTGACCCCCGTGGATCTCGAGAACAGACTGACGGAAATGGACGCCCTGGTCGCCTATCTGCAGAAACTCGGGCGCGACGTCAAATCGATGGAGGCAACCCGATGAACTTGCAGGTTATCGCCTATACGGCATTCACGCTGATCCTTGTTGCCGTTTTCGCCGGCATCATCATCTATTATTACAATCCCCGAAGGAAAAAAGAGGTCGAGAGGCCGAAGCACCGGATGCTCCGGGACGACGACGAATGAACCCGCCCCGTGCACTTGCCAACCAGCATGAATCCAATCATCGGAGAGCCGTCATGAGCGACCCTGAACTGCCGCAGGAGTCCGGCAACCGTCCCCCCGTCATATCGCTGCTCCTCTTTGCCGGAGTGATCGTTTTTCTTGTCAGGTATATCGCAGCGTACACCCCGGCCATCTCCGGATGGTCATTCTACACGAAATTCGAGCATGAACGCGCCGCATCCCGCAACATCTCGACAGCGGCAACGCCCGGCAAGTATATCGGCAACGGCGTGGCGATCGCCGCCGGAAAAAGCCTCTTCGAAACAAACTGCGCCCCCTGCCACAAGGCCGATGCGAGCGGCGGAATCGGTCCGGACCTGAGAGGAAAACTCATCTACGGTTCGACTCCGGACAACCTCTACGAAACGATCTCCAAGGGCCGCCCGAACGGCATGCCGCCATTCGGCCAGCCGTTGGGCGACGACCGGATCTGCAGGATCATAGCGTTCCTCGTAAGCATCAGGTCGTGATCCTCCGCAGTCCCCCACCTCCCTGCCTTCACCGATCTCCACTTCGCCGCCGCGATGCGTCCGGCTGCGCCGTTCACAAAAAATTCCCAAAACATGGCAGAAGTTCAACTTGATCAATTTTGTGTTCACAGGTGCCAAAATCGTTTTGTAAATTATGGGCAGATGCCACTATTACTTACCTCGTAGTTGTTCCTTTCTGATGCTGCAAAAAAATCTTCTTTACCCATTATTTACAACACTTCCCAGGAGAAGGGCATGAATGACAGCGGTTACGATTACTCGATTGTCCGGGGTTTCGCTTTCTCGGCGCTGGTATGGCTCATCGTCGGATTGACGATCGGGCTCTGGATAGCCTTCGAGATGTTCAATCCGGCCCTGAACATCACCCCATGGCTCAGCTTCGGGCGGCTGCGCGTCGTACACACCAACGGACTCGGTCTCGGGTTCGGCCTCTCGGGCATCTTCGCCACTGCGTACTACATGCTGCAACGCCTCACTCGCACCCGGCTGCCGTTCCCGCGACTTGCCAAGGCGCACCTCTATCTCTTCAACATCGCCATCGCTGCGGCCGCCGTCAGCCTCATGGCCGGCATGAACACCACCAAGGAGTACGCTGAACTCGAATGGCCGCTCGACATCGGGGTGGTGGTCATCTGGGTGATGTTCGCCATCAACGTGTTCGCGATCCTGATCAAGCGCCAGGAGAAACAGATGTACATCTCGCTCTGGTACCTGATCGCCATGACGGTGACCATCGCGGTACTCTACATCGTGAACAACCTCGAAATCCCGGTCTCGCTCTTCAAATCCTACAGCATCTACGCGGGCGCCAATGACGCCAACGTCGAGTGGTGGTACGGCCACAACATCGTGGGATTCATCTTCACCGTTCCGGTGCTGGCCATGTTCTACTACTTCCTGCCGAAGGCGACCGGCCTTCCCATATACAGCCACCGGCTCTCCATCGTCTCGTTCTGGTCGCTGATCTTCGCCTACCTCTGGACCGGCGCCCACCACCTCATGCTGACCCCCCTTCCGGAGTGGATCCAGACCGTGGCCATCGCCTTCAGCATCTTCCTGATCGCACCCTCGTGGGGCTCGGTGGTCAACGGCTACTACACCCTGCAGGGCAACTGGGACCAGATGCGCTCGAACTACCTGGCCAAATTCTTCATTATCGGCATCACCTTCTATGGACTGCAGACCCTCCAGGGGCCGCTGCAGGGGCTCCGGACGCTGAACGCCTTCTTCCATTACACCGACTGGGTGGTCGGCCACGTGCACATGGGCACCATGGGCTGGGTGACCATGATCATCTCGGCCTCCTTCTACTACATGATCCCGAAGATCAGCGGCCGGGACATCTACAGCGTCAAGCTGGCCAACACCCATTTCTGGCTCATCCTCGTCGGCCAGCTCGGCTGGACGATCACCATGTGGATCGGCGGCATCCAGCAGGGCGCCATGTGGAAGGCGACCAACCCCGACGGATCGCTCATGTACAGCTTCCTTGATGCACTCACGTCGCTCTATCCCTATTACCGCATGCGGTTCGCGTCCGGAATCGTGTACTTCATCGGCATCCTGATCTTCGCCTGGAACCTTGTCCAGACCGTCAGGCAGCAACCGGAAACCGCAGAAGCGTAAATCACCAAACCTCAACAAGGAGTCTGAATCATGGGGATCAATTCAAAACCGGTCATCTTCGCGGTCATATCGGCGCTGGTCATCCTTATCGGCACGGTGGTCACGGTGTTCGTACCGATGTTCCTGCCTTCGACCCAGCCGGTCAGCCGGTTCGTAAAGCCGTACACCGCGATCGAACAGGAGGGACGTGACATCTATATGAGGGAGGGGTGCAACAACTGCCATACGCAGACGGTGCGCCCGCTCAGGACTGAAGTGCTGAGGTACGGAGAGTACTCCAAGGCCGAAGAGTTCGCCTGGGACCGCCCGTTTCTCTGGGGATCGCGGCGCACGGGTCCGGACCTGAACCGGATCGGCGGCAAATATCCGGACTCCTGGCACTACAAGCACATGCACAGCCCGCAGAGCATGTTCACCCTCTCCAACATGCCTCCTTACGGCTGGCTCGCGTCGAGCCGGCTGGATACCTCGATTTCGTTCAGGAAAACGTCGTCCCTCGGGTACGGCTACACGGAAGAGCAGGTGAAGCAGCAGATCGCAGACTACAAGGCCAAAGTGACCGCAGCCGATTACGACTCGAAGGAGACGCGCGACCTGGTCACCCCTGCCGCTCTCAGGGGGGATCTGACCGAGATGGACGCCATGATCGCCTATCTGCAGAAGCTCGGGCGTGACGTCAAATCGATGGAGGCCGGACGATGAACTTCCAGGTCGTCGCTTATACGGTGTTCACCCTGTCGCTCGCCGCCGTGTTTGCCGGTATCATAGCTTATTACTATAACCCGAAGCGGAAGAGTGAGGTCGAAGAACCCAAACACCGGATGCTCCGCAACGATGAGTGACGGAGCGGTAACCGCAGATTCCCAATATTGAAAAACATTCAGGAGGAGGCTCAAATGAACGATACCGGAATACCGCAGGAAGGCCATAACAAAATCCCGAAGGGGTGGCTGGCTTTTTTTGCCGGCGTGATCGTCTTTCTCGTCTGGTACATCGCATCCTTCACTCCGGCCATTTCAGGCTGGTCGTTCTACAAGGAGTTCGAACAGGAGATGAAGGCCGGTGAAAAGGCGGCCCTGGCTACGTTGGCCGATCCCGGCAAGTACCTGGGCAAGGCCGAGGCGATCGCCGAAGGCAAGGCCGAGTTCGAGACCACCTGCGCCGCCTGCCACATGGCCGACGCGAGCGGAGGGATCGGTCCGAACCTCAAGGTCTCCCTCAAGTACGGATCGACCCCAGACAAGGTGCTTGAGTCGATCACCAAGGGAAGGCCCAACGGCATGCCGCCTTTCCAGCAGCAGCTCGGTAACGAGAAGGCCCTCAAACTCGTCGCCTTCATCGAAAGCCTCAGAAAATAAGCGATCAGCAGCCCCGGGAACCATTTCCGGGGCTGCTGATCTTGTATTCAGGAGGGTTTTAACCCTCCGGACATTCGTGTCTCACTTTCTCTTTAATTGCCCCGGGCTTCAGCCCGGGGAGCAATGAGCAGTATCATGCAGATTATCTGGAAACGCTACAGAAGAACCGTCGAGATCCTGCAGGCCCTGCTCCTCACCGGGCTGCCGTTCCTCAACATCAACGGTCAAAGCGCTTTCCGTTTCGACATCGGAGAGTTGAACCTTTACTTTTTCGGAACGGTCATCCGGATCGGCGAATTCTACCTCATTCTCGCAGCCATCCTCTTCCTGCTCCTCTTCATCTCGATGGTCACCGTGATCTTCGGTCGCGTCTGGTGCGGCTGGCTCTGCCCGCAGACCGTACTGCTCGACCTCACCGAAAGCCTTGCCGGAATCTTCGGCCGCAAGCACCTGGGATCCATACAGAAATTCATCCTCCTCCCTGTCTCGGCACTGGTCTCGATGACCATGATCTGGTACTTCGTGCCACCGTCCGACGCGATACGGCAGGTGGCGACATCGCCGCTCATCGCCGGGTTCTTCCTCGTGCTCTGGGCCTCGGTCTACCTTGAGCTCGCCTTTCTCGGAAGGGGCTTCTGCACCTCGATCTGCCCCTACGCCATGATGCAGAACGCGCTCTTCGACAAGGACACGCTCGTGATCGAATACGACCAGTCACGCAACGCCACCTGCATGAAGTGTGACGACTGCGTTCGCGCCTGTCCGGTCGGCATCGACATCAAGGAGGGCCTCAGCAACCGCTGCATCGCCTGCGCGGAGTGCATCGATGCCTGCTGGGTGAAGAGCAGCCGTCGAAACCTGCCGCCATTCCCGAACTACAAGGGGAATATCCTGCGCCCCAAGTCGTACCTCCTGGCCGCAATCACAGCCGCGGCCGCGCTGGTGCTCGCACTCCTTATCGCCATGCGGCCTCCGGCAGAGTTCATGGTCAACCGTCTCCAGGAGAACCTCCCCAGCGGCCTCAACCGCTACGCCTATACCGTCTACAACAACACTGGCCGTCCGGTCAGGCTCGAGCTGACGACACCTGGCGAGGTCACGATAATCGGCGAACACACCGTCGAGGTAAAACCATACGGCGTCGTCAGGGGCAAGCTGCTCCTCAAGGCCGGGACGAACCGCGGGCAGGTGGCACTGACCCTCAGGGGAGAGGGCATTTCGATAACCAGGGTAACGGGATTCCTATGAAACCATTCATCGCCGGGATCTACGCCCTCTTCCTCTTTGCCATGGCGAGCGGCGTCTACATCGCCTACCGGAACGCCGAAGGGCTCGTCGACAACGATTACTATCGGAAAGGAAACGGCTGGTTCCAGGCAAAGACCGCGGAGAAAATGCTCGGACTCGAAGTCGGCTGCCCCGCGTCCATGTCGCTCGGCAGCAATGAATTGAAGTTCAGATTGACGGAGCACGGAAAACCACTCAGGATGGCTGACGTCAGGCTCTTCGTCGGCAACGTCTCGGACAGGTCGCACGATTTCTCCTGCCCGATGCGGGAAACAAGCCCCGGCGTTTACCAGGCGATGGCCGTCGTACCTTTCCGGGGCAAATGGCTGGTGAGGATGGACCTTGCCGCTGCGCAACTCAAGACCACGAGATCATGGTTTTTCGACATAAGATAAGCCTCGCCTTCATGGCGATGCTCACGTTGCTGGCGCCGGCATCCCTTCAGGCAAAAGCTGAAACCAGGGCGGATTGCGACGCCATCCACACCGGACCCTGCTCCAGGCGGGCCGGGGAGCGCACGGTGACCCTCGAGATCGACCCGAAGCCGGTCAGGCACATGTCTGAGCTCACCTTCAGGATCAGGATCGAACCCTGTCCCGGAATCCCCTCCACGCTCATGCTCGACCTGGGCATGCCGGGCATGGTCATGGGTAAAAACCAGGTCCGCATGATCAGGGACGGCTCCTGCACCTGGGAGGGCAAGGGCATCATCGTCCGCTGCATGAGCGGAAGGAGGCTCTGGCGGGCAACCCTCATGTCGCCTGAACTCGGCAACCCGGCATTCACCTTCAATGTCCGCGACTGACAGGACACACCCGGGAACCGTACGCTGCGACCACTGCCTCCAGGAGGTGGCCGCCCCGGCAGCGGTGACGGCAGAGATCGACGGGCGATCCAGGAGCTTCTGCTGCCATGGATGCCTCGGCGTGTATGAACTGATCCACAGCCAGTCGCTCGACGCATTCTACAGCCAGCGGTGCGACTGGCAGCCGGGACGCCCGGCCTTCGCGACGGCCGAAGCCGCAGACTTCGCCGGCGAGGTCGCCTCCGATGGGCCGACGAGCAAAATCGAGATCGTGCTCTCTGGCATCCGGTGCGCCTCGTGCGTCTGGCTTGTCGAAAAAGTGCTGGGCCGGCTCGACGGCGTGCTTTCGGCCAGGGTCAACTTCGCGACACGCCGGGCGGTCTTCGAATGGAGAACAGAGTCGATCGCCCTCGACACGATCCTGAAGACGCTCTCCGGCCTCGGTTACACGCCACGCCCCGGAAGCCTTGGGAATTCGGTTGACGCTTTCGCAGAAGAACGTCGGGACCTGCTGCTCCGTTTCGGTACGGCAGGGTTCTTCTCGATGCAGCTCATGCTCATCATCGCCGCGCTGTACGCAGGCTTCTTCCAGGGCATCGAAACGAACTACCGGCTCCCGTTCCAACTCATCTCATGGGCCCTGGCGACGCCTGTCGTCTTCTATTCAGGCTTCCCCTTCCTCTCGAACGCCTATCGGTCGATCAGGAACCATGCCCTGAACATGGATGTCCTGGTGGCCCTCGGCTCGCTTTCCGCCTACTTCTACAGCATCGCCATGATCTTCACCGGAGGAGAGGTCTTCTTCGACACTTCCGCCATGATCATCACCTTCATCCTTCTCGGACGCTTCCTCGAGGCCGGGTCGCGCCTCAAGGCCGGCAGCGCCCTTGCGGCCCTCGCCGAGCTCCAGCCCAGGGAGGCCCTGATCGTGGACGAAACGGGTGCGACAACGCTCGTGTCGCTCGACCGGGTGGGAACCGGCGACCTCATCGAGGTGCTTCCCGGCGACAGGATACCGCTCGACGGCACGGTTACCGAAGGCGAGGCCGACGTTGACGAATCGATGCTGACCGGCGAGTCAGCTCCCGTCACTAAAGCCTTCGGAAGCCAGGCCTATGCCGGCACCTGTCCGGTCACCGGTCGGCTCAGGATCCGGGTGACCGGAGATGTGAAAGGGACGCTTCTCGCAAAGATCATCAGAACGGTCGAAGTTGCGCAGGCACGCAAAGCCCCGATCCAGGGAGTCGCGGACCGCACCTCGGCCTGGTTCGTTCCAGCCATCATGCTTCTGGCAGCAGCCACGTTCGCCTGGTGGATGATTTCGGGCGCCACTCCGGTCAGGTCGCTCATGACCGCCGTCTCGGTGCTGGTCATCGCCTGCCCCTGTGCGCTCGGCCTTGCCACACCCCTGGCCATCCTCGTCGGCACGACAGCCGTCGGGCGCAAGGGCATCCTCGTCAAAGGCGGCGACGTTTTCGAATCGGTCTCAAGAACCACCACGGTCGTGCTCGACAAGACCGGCACCATCACCAGGGGAAAGCCATCCGTGGTCGACCGTATCGACTTCGGGGTTTCTGACCGTTTCGACCAGTGCTGCTCATCGCTCGAAGCATGGTCCGAGCACCCGGCCGGACGGGCCATCGCCTCGATATGGCAGGGCGACCGCCTTGAGGTCGGACAGTTCAGGTCCGCGCCCGGCATGGGCATCACCGGACGGATCGATGGCGAGGCCTGGGTCGCCGGATCTCCCGCCCTGCTCGAGCGGGAAGGCATCGGGATCGACGCCGTCTGCCGGGATGAAGCCAGGAGACTTGAAAACCAGGGCAAGACCACGGTGTATGCAGCCTGCGACGGCAAGGTCGCCGGACTGTTCGGACTTATCGACGACCTCCGTGAAGACGCACCCGGCATGATCTCTTCGCTCAGGGGACTGGGACTCCGGTTGCTGATCCTCACCGGCGACAACGAAGGGGTCGCCCGTTTTGTCGCCTCGAAATGCGGCATCGAAGAGGTCCATGCCGGCCTCGACCCGATCGGCAAGGCCGATGCGGTCAGAAAGCTCAAGGCCGGGGGGGCATGCGTGCTGATGGCGGGGGACGGCATCAACGACGCCCCGGCCCTTGCGGAGGCCGACACCGGCGTCTCCTTCGGCACAGCGACCGGCATCGCGATCGAGAGCGCCGGGGTCACCATCATGAACGACGACCTCCGGCTTTTCGTCACGCTCTTCACCCACTCCAGGAAATGTTTCTCCGTCGTCAGGCAGAACCTCGCCTGGGCCTTCGGTTACAACCTGGTCGCCGTACCGCTGGCCGTCTCCGGCATGCTGCACCCGATCGTATCCGCCCTCCTCATGGCCTCCAGTTCCCTGGTTGTGGTCGGCAACTCCCTCAGGCTGAAAAAAATCTGATACCGCCATGACCAGCACCTTCTTCCTGATCGCCATCGGTTTCGTCTTCGGCCTCGCCGCCTGGGCCCTCTTCCTCTGGGCGGTGAGGAGCGGTCAGTTCGACGACACTGAGGCGCCGAAATACCGCATGCTCGACGATGACGACGAGCCGACGGCAAAAAAAGAGCGCAGGCATGACCAGTGAGTCGATTGCCATGCTCATGGCCGGCCTCCTAGGAGGCTTCGGACACTGCATCGGCATGTGCGGCCCGATCGTGGCCGCCCTCTCGCTCGGTGATTCCAGATGCGGGATGCGGCATCACCTCCTTTACAACATCGGAAGGGTCACCACCTACACGCTCCTCGGCGCCCTTGTCGGCGTGACCGGTTCGTTCCTTGCGCTCACCGCCTCCATCGGTTCGTTTCAGACTGCCGTCATGGCGCTGACCGGGCTCTGCATCGTTCTGATGGGGCTGGTGTCGGCCGGCTGGCTACCTGTCGGGAAATCCCTCACCGGATGCACGCCGACGATGCCGATCGTCCGGAAGGCCATGGCGCTGTTCAGCGGACCGCGCTCGACCGGCGCATGGTTCCCCATGGGCGTCGTGCTGGGTTTCCTGCCCTGCGGCCTGACCTATACGGCCCTGCTGACGGCAGCCCGTGCCGCCATGGAGGCTCCCGACCACTTCGCGGGCATGGTCCGCGGAAGCTCCCTGATGCTGCTCTTCGGCATCGGCACAACCCCTGCGCTCCTGCTTGTCGGCAAGGCTGCCGGCATCCTGAGTGAAAAGTCGCGCCGGCGCTTCTTCCGCCTGGCGAGCCTCATCATGATCGGCACCGGCGTCTGGTTCATCGCCGGGGCTTTCAGGATATGACCGCCCCATGGTTGCATTCCTGCGAGGAATTCGGTAAAATTGCATTACAGTCAACCGCATCAGTATCCATCTTGCCTCCGGCGACGCACAGCTCCAGAACATGAACATCGACAGGAACCTCATCAGGCTTCTTCAAGAGGAGAAGCGGCCGTTCATACTGTCTGGCCTGGCCGGATCGCTCGGATCCATCATGCTTGTCGGTCAGGCATGGAGCCTCAGCACGGTCGTTGAACAGGTGTTCAGGACAACTGCCGGCTGGCCGGAGATCATGCCCTCCGTATCGCTCTTCGCCCTGTTCAGCCTTTTGCGGCTGCTGCTGAACCAGGCCGGCCACATGGCCGCCAAGCGAGGCACCCTCGGCATCCGGAGCCTGCTCGCCTCCCGGCTCGCCCGAACGATCGCAAATCTCGGCCCGGCCTTCACCCGCACCGAGCAGAGCGGGCGCCTCGTCACCACCATGCTCAAGGGAGTCGAATCGGTCGATCCCTATTTCAGCCAGTACATACCGCAGCTCCTCTTGGCACTGGTGACCCCTGTGGTGATCCTTTCTGCCGTTTTTCCGTCAGACTGGATCGCCGGAGCCATCCTGCTCCTCTCCGCTCCGCTGATCCCGGTGTTCATGATCGTGATCGGCAAACGGGCCAGCGCCGCCACGGAAAAGCAGTGGAACACCATGAGCCGGATGAGCGGCTACTTCCTCGACATGCTCCAGGGGCTCACCACGCTGAAGCTCTTCGCTCAGGAGAAGGTCCGGCGCGACAGCATCGGGGAGGCGAGCGAGAACTTCCGGCGATCGACCATGCAGGTGCTCAAGATCGCGTTCCTCTCGTCGCTGGCACTCGAACTGGTCGGCACCTTCGGCACGGCCCTGGCGGCCGTCAGCATAGGCCTCCGTCTGACCGCGGGCGCCATGCCATTCCGCCCGGCGGTCTTCATCCTGCTCCTGATCCCCGATTTCTACCTGACCCTGCGCCAGCTCGGCACCAAGTTTCACGCCGGCATGGAGGGGGTCTCGGCATCGAAGGAGATGCACGCGATCCTCGACCGGGCCGCCGATGAAACCCGCACGGCGGGCAGCCTCGAATTGCCGGAAAGCGCGGCCGGTTCACTGCCGATCGTGATCGAGAACCTGCGATACACGTTTCCCGGCAGCGAAAAGCCGGCGCTCGACGGGATATCCTGCACCCTCAGGCCTGGCACGGTGACGGCCCTCGTCGGCCCGAGCGGCGCCGGCAAAAGCACCATGATGAACCTGTTGCTCCGATTCATCGAACCCGGATCGGGCTCGATCACGCTCGGCTCCACCCCGATCCAGGAGTACCTCCCCGAAGCGTGGTATCGCCGGATCGCCTGGGTTCCCCAGCATCCATTCCTCTTCAACGCCACCATCAGGGAGAACCTGCTCCTGGCCAGGCCCGGTGCCGGTGACGACGAGATCAGGGAGGCGCTCCGCCAGGCAGGGCTGCTCGATCTCGTGCAATCGCTCCCGGAGGGACTCGGCACGATGATCGGCGAACAGGGCTCCCGCCTGAGCGGCGGCGAGGCGCAACGACTCTCCCTGGCCCGGGCGTTCCTGAAGGATGCGCCCATCCTGTTTCTCGACGAACCGACCTCGCACACCGACCCGGTCCTCGAGTCGAGGTTGCGATCGGCCATGGATATGCTGATGAAGGGTCGGATCGTGGTCATGATCGCCCACCGGCTCGAAAGCGTCAGGAGCGCAGACACGATCCTCGTGCTCGAACAGGGAAGAATCTCACAGTCCGGAACCCATGGCGAACTGGTCGCGGTCGACGGATTCTACCGCGACGCCCTCTTCTCTTCAACGGAGGCTGCCGCATGAAGACCTTCCTGCGACTTATCGGCCTCGTCAGGCCCTTCACCTGGTGGATGCTCCTGGCCGCCATCATCGGCTTTGCCACCGTCGGCAGCGGGATCGGGCTCCTGATGACCTCCGCCTGGCTCATTTCGAGGGGCGCGATGCTGCTTCCGGTCTCAGCCCTGCAGTCCGGCATCGTAGGGGTCAGGATCTTCGGCGCCTCAAGGGGCGTCCTGCGCTACCTGGAGCGGCTCGTCTCGCACAACACCACCTTCAGGATCCTCACCAGGCTGCGCCTCTGGTTCTATGAAGCGATCGAGCCCCTGGCGCCGGCCCGCCTGGCATCCTTCAGGAGCGCCGACCTGCTCAAACGCATCGTGGACGACATCCAGAGCCTCGAGAACATCTACTCAAGGGTGATCGCGCCGCCGCTCACCGCCCTGATGGTCACCGTCCTGATGTGGGTGATCGTCGGAACATGGTCGACCGGAGCGGCCCTCGGAGTGCTCGTCTGCCAGCTGCTCGCCGGGGTGGTGATTCCCGTTGCTTCGGCCCTCATGGCCCGGGGAACCGCGCGAAGCATCGCTTCCCTCCAGGCCGATCAGCAGCTGCTCGCGGTGGATATGGTGCAGGGACTCGGCGAACTGAGGGTCTTCGGAATGCTCGAAACGCACCTTTCGCGACTGCGCACGGCCGAGGAGCGGAAACTCGCCCTCGAGAGAAAATCCGCCTTCGTCGAGGGCATGCAGGAGACGCTCAGCGGCCTGGCCATGAACGCCGCCGTCATCTGGATACTCTGGTCCATGCTCCCGCTGGTCCGGACGGGCATGGTCAGCACGGTCACCCTCACGGCCGTCATCTTCGGCGTGACGGCATCGTTCGAGGCGTTCCTTCCCCTCTCCGGCTCCATTCCGCACATCGAGGCCGACGTACGGGCCGGCGAGCGCCTGTTCGAAATCATCGACGCCGAACCGGAGGTGAAAGCGCCGACACGTCCCGAACCATTCCCCGTCACCGGCGGCATCGAGGCGCGCGACCTCCGGTTCACCTACCCCGGCAGCTTGCGTCCGGCACTCGACGGGGTGTCGTTCACGGTCGCGCAGGGAGGCCGGGTGGCCATCGTCGGTCCGAGCGGCGCCGGAAAATCGACCATCACTTCGCTGCTCGTCCGCTTCTGGAATCCGTCGGAGGGGAGCCTCGAAATCGGAGGGAGGCCGATCGCCCTCCTCGATCCGGAAACCCTCCGCCGAAACATAGCGGTCATCGCCCAGGGAACCTACCTCTTCGGCCAGAGCATCCGTGAAAACCTGCTGCTCTCGAGGCCCGGCGCGAGCGAAGAGGCCCTGAAGCAGGCTCTCACCGCCTCCGGCCTCGAAAGCCTTCACTCCCGCATCGACGACTGGGCCGGCCAGCACGGCATGAACCTGAGCGGAGGTGAACGCCAGCGCATCGCCATCGCCCGCATGATACTCCAGGACGCCCCGTTCATCGTGCTCGACGAAGCCACGGCCAACCTCGACGCCTTGACCGAACAGGCCGTGCTCGATACCATCGACCGCATCTCCGAAGGGCGGACCGTGCTCGCCATCACCCACCGGCTGCACCGGATGGAACGCTTCGACCGCATCCTCGTGCTGCACGACGGGAAGATCGTCGAACAGGGCCGCCACAACGACCTGCTCGCCCGCGACGGATTCTATGCCGGCATGTGGCGCCTCCAGCACGAATCCGTCATGTAGCGGCAAGAGATGGTCACGCCCGACCGGGACAGGCTGGAAACGGAACCTTCACCGATAGGCTCAACCCATACCATGAACTGCCGGAAGCCTGCGGACAGGCGGAAGTGTTCCGTTCGTTCGACCGCACACTCCCGGAACGATGTACGCAACTCATCGTGAGGGAAGTGACAACTCCCGCCATAACGCTGCACAGGATCATGCGACCTGATCGCCCCCGTTCCGCAACCGGAAGCCGGTGTTCTACCTGTTCAGCAACTGGTGAAGTTCGATCAGATCGGTATCGATGCAGTGGTTCAGTTTCACCGCCTTGTTGAACGGCACCAGGACGATTTTTTCATTGGCGATGCCGACCATCACGCTTTGCTGGTCATCGAGCAGGGCATCGACGGCTGCGGCGCCCATCCTGGTCGCATTCACCCGGTCCTTGGCTGTCGGACTTCCGCCCCGCTGGATATGGCCCAGTATCGAAACCCGCACATCCAGGTCCGGATGCGCCCGGCGGACCTCCTCGGCGATGCGCATGGCGCCTCCGCACTGATCCCCCTCGGCCACAATGACAATACCGCTGGTCTCCTTGTTCTTGTACCCTTTCATCAGAAACCGGTTCAGCTTGTCGCACTGTCCCGTCGATTCGGGAATCAGGATCACTTCAGCGCCGCAGGCGATGCCGCTGGTCAGGGCGAGCAGCCCCGCTTCCCGCCCCATGACCTCGACAAAGAATATCCGGCCGTGCGACCGGGCGGTGTCCCTGATTTTATCGACCGCCTCTACGACGCTGTTCAAGGCTGTTTCGTAGCCTACGGTGTAATCCGTCCCATACATGTCGTTATCGATCGTGCCGGGAATGCCGACAAACGAAATGTCGTACTCCTGCGACATCGCCAGGGCTCCGGTAAACGAACCGTCGCCGCCGATGACGACAACGGCATCGATCCCTGCCTTTTTCAGCTGCTCATAGGCTTTCCGGCGGCCTGCGGCGGTTCTGAACTCCTCGCTGCGCGCTGTCTTGAGCATCGTGCCGCCCAGGTGGAGGATTCCGCTGACATCGGATGACTTGAGCGAGATGAAATCGCCCTCGATCATCCCCTGGTAGCCGCGACGGATACCCACCACCTTGAGCTTGTTCGCCAGGGCCGCCCGGGTGACGGCGCGAATGGCCGCATTCATCCCCGGGGCATCGCCACCGGAGGTGAACACTCCTATCTTCTTCAGTTTTTTTCTTTGAGTAGCGACTTCCTGAGGTTCATCGGTTCTGGTCATGGTCATGGGATATGGGTAATGATGTACTGCGGTCTGGCCACGAAGATAGCATAATGGGCCGGAAAATGCCGGAAGTTACGGTTTCCTTCTGCGGGAAGAGCGCAAACGGCAAAGCAGTTCACTGAAACCGCATCCGGTTCCGGGGAGGGAGCGCAACCACATGGGTCCGCCGGACGGGCGGGTTGCGGGCTCCCGGGAGCCATCCTCCTCGTCCGCTATTGCTTCGTCCTTGTCACCCTCGTCGTGTCGAAGCCTTTCGCGCCGGCCTCGGCAAGCAGGCGGGAAAAGAGGGCCGGATCCATCTGCGGAGTTCTCGCAAGTATCCAGAAATAGTCCCGGCTGTAACCGGCGACCATGGCCCAGGAGTAGTTGACGCGGTCGAGGTCGAACACGGTGTAGCCGCTGTAGAAGGGGCCGAAGAAGGAGACCGCGAGCGCCCCCTTCGTCGGGTCGCCGGCGAACTTCGCCTTGCCCTCGATCGTTTTCCACTGCTTCTTCACCGGGTAGTAGCCCTTGTTGAACACACGGACCTTGCCGTCCTCACGGAGGGAGTACTCTGCCGTCACCTGTTCGCTGCCCCGCTCGAACCGGTTCTCGATCCTCGCGATCTCGTACCAGGTACCGAGGTAGCGCGGGAGTTCGAAGCGGTCGACCGCAACGATCCCTTTCGGGGCTCCGGTGCAGCCGACGAGCAGCAGAAGAAGCATACCCAGCATGAACTGTCTCATTATTCTCTCCGTAAATTCCTTACCGAAAAAGTGCTTACGGGTTTTCAATTCAGCGCGGGGGCAATACGTTCCGGCAGACCTCGCCGGAGAATTCGATCTCGATGGTCGAGTGATAGAGGCCATGGCGTTCGACGACGTCGCGGATAGTCTCCTTGAGGGCGATGTACGCCTCCGTCGTCGGCTGGCAGTCGAGTTCGAGATGGGCCGTAAACACGTTGTGTTCGCCGTCGAGTGACCAGATGTGGGCATGGTGGACGGCCCGCACACGCGGCATGGACTCGATCTCGTTGACGATCGTGTCGAGGCTGACATTGTCCGGCACGGCCTGCAGGAAGATCGGCAGCATCGATTTGAGGTTCCTGACGACGTTCGACAGGATGTAGAGCGTGATCAGCACAGCAAGGATCGGGTCGAGCGCCGGAAAGTCCACGAACAGCAGCGACACCGACACCACCAGCACGGCGACCCAGCCGAGCACGTCTTCAAGCAGGTGCAGCGCGACCACCCTGGTGTTCATCCCCTTCTCTTTCGACAGGCGCATCATGGCCAGCCCGTTGACCGCTACACCGACCAGGGCCAGTATGACCATGCCGCCCGCGTCGCTGTGTGAAGGGGTGAGGATGCGGGGTACGGCCTTCGAGAGGATGAAGAGCGAGCTCAACAGGAGCAGCACGGTACTGAGCAGCGCGCCGAAGGTCGAGAAGCGCTTGTATCCGTAAGAGTAACGGGCGTCGCCCCTCTCCCCCGCCAGGCGTTCGAAATACCAGGCCTGGCCGAGCGCGAAACAGTCCCCCAGGTCGTGGGCCGCGTTGGCCAGGATAGCCGTGCTGTTGGTCAGGAAGGCTCCGATGATCTCGACCACCGTGAAGCCGAGATTCAGGAAGAAGGCGGTTCGGATGTTTCCCGCTACATGGTGGTGGTGATGGTGGTCATGATGCTCCCCATGGCTGTGGCCATGATCGTCGTGGTCATGGTCGTGATGGCTGTCGATCATCTCCCTGTGTTTCTGGTTGATTGGCGCATCTCCGAAAATATCACGCAATTGCTTGCGTATGAAGAGATATCCGCGCCAGCAACTTATTTTTCATGAAAAGCTTTTCAAAGTAATAGCATGCCGGAAGGGATCGCCTCCCTGCCCGGGACAGGCCGGCTGCCGATGAATGGTTGGACAAGTCATCTCTCGACGACGGCGGGGGATGGCGACAGCGAAGAATCGTCAAGGGCACTCCATGAAGATCATAAAATTCCTGGTGAACCGGTTCCGGGAGCACCCGCTTGCGAGAGTCGGCCCTGGTCTGATAACCGGTGTCGCGGACGACGACCCGAGCGGCATCGCCACCTACTCGCAGGCAGGGGCGCGCTTCGGGCTCGACATGCTCTGGACCATGCCGCTGGCCTGGCCCCTGATGTCCGCCATCCAGTCCCTGTGCGCCCGCATCGGGCGCGTAACCGGCAAGGGGCTTGCGGCCAACATCAAGGAGGCGTTTCCTCCGGTTGTCCTGCAGATCGTCGTGCTTATGCTGCTCGTCGCCAACACCCTCAACATCGCGGCCGACGTGGCCGCCATGGGAGAGGTCGCGGAGCTTGTGACCGGACATGACCGCCACCAGATGACGGCCCTGTTCATCTTCGGCACGGTGCTGCTCCAGGTGTTCGTTCCCTACCACCGCTACGTCTCCTTCCTGAAGTGGCTGACCATCTCCCTCCTGGCCTATGCAGCCGTGCTCTTCACGGTGCACGTCCCGTGGGCGCTGGTTGCCGAGCGCACGTTCCTGCCCCGCTTCAGCACCGATGCCGACGCAGCCGCCGTGATCGTCGGCGTTTTCGGCACCACGATCAGCCCCTACCTCTTCTTCTGGCAGGCATCCGAAGAGGTTGAGGAGATGCAGGCCGGAAAAGGCGCCCTGCCGCTCACCATCGATCCGGCAATGGCCACCCGCGAGCTTCGCCGCATCCGGTGGGACACCTGGAGCGGCATGTTCTATTCGGACATCACGGCGTATTTCATCATCCTCGCGACCGCCGTCACCCTGAACGTTTCGGGCGTCAGGAACATCGATACGGCCGCAGACGCGGCGCGCGCGCTCAGGCCGCTGGCCGGCGAGTTCGCCTATCTGCTCTTCGCGGTCGGCATCCTCGGCGTAGGGCTCATCGGCGTGCCGGTGCTGGCCGGATCCGGCGCATACGCGCTCTCCGAGGCCATGGGCTGGAACGAGGGGCTGGAACGGAAGGCGAAGGACGCGAAGGGATTCTACAGCATCATCGCCATCAGCGTGCTGGTCGGCCTGGTCATCCAGTACTCTCCTATTAGCCCGATGAAAGCCCTCTTCTGGAGCGCGGTCATCAACGGGGTGATCGCCGTGCCGCTCATGACAGTGATCCTCATTCTCTCGACGAAAAAGTCTATCATGGGCGAGTTCACCGCGAGCCGTCCCGTCCTCGTGCTCGGGTGGATCGCCACGCTGGTCATGTTCGCGGCCTCCGTCAGGATGTTCGTTCCCGGATAACGCCGCCGATGAACCGGTCAGCGCGGCAAACGCTGCGGCTTTATTGCGATGCAGTCGTGGATGACGCGGTCTCCGACGTAAGTCGTCGTGCTCCGGCGCACCACCTGCCATCCCTGGAGATCGTAGCGGTTCTCTGCGGTGATGGCCGTCACGAGTCCCCTGTCGCTCGAGGCAAGGGCCGCGAGCTCCTGGTTCTGGGTAAGCACCACGGGGCTCATGTCCGGCCCGGCAACGATCAGGAGCGCGTCGATATCCGCCCCTTCAAGCTGGCGGAGCTTCGGCTCGGCCGAGGTCTTGGTCAGCGTGTCGAGCTGGATCATGCGGGCCCTGGCGTTCTTCGCGTCCCCGTTCATGGCGAGATGGGCGAGATCGAGCAGGTTGTTCCGGGCGGTGTTCAGGTCCGGGAACGACTCGATCGCCTGGTACCGTGGATTGTTCTTCAGCACCCTCGCCAGGGAGGAGACCTCCTTGAGATAGGTATTCCGCTGGTTGTCCGGAACGAAAAACATGACGATCATGTGGACCAGGGGCTCACCCGGGATTCCGTAATCGATTCCCCCGGGGCTCCAGCCGATGGCGCAGCACAGATCACCGTCAAAGTTCAGCCTCGCGTGGGGGCACGCCCATCCCACACCGAGCGAGGTGTTCGAGGTTTTTTCATGCTCGAGCACGACCTCGACGATGTCGGTGCCCGGCGGAATCGACGGCACGGCTTCGAGCATCGTCGCCAGGAACTGCAGCGCGTCGCCCTTGTCGTTGTCGGGCAGTTCGACCAGTCGCCCATGCTCAAGGGCCTCAAGAATGGATTTCAGCATGTCAGTTTCCTCCGAAACGCTTGAAGAACCAGGTTTTCACGATGTGGGCCATCGTTCCGTACAGAAGCAGGAAGGCCGTAATCCACACGAAATAGATCGGCGGCAGGGGCGCCATGCCGAACAGACGGGCAAAGGGGGAATAGGGCAGCCAGACCGCGGCCGCCATGACCGCAAGCGTGGTCAGCAGCATCGGAGTCGAGGCCCGGCTCTGCAGGAACGGCACCTTCCCGGTACGGATGATGTGGACGATCAGGGTCTGGGTCAGCAGCGACTCGACGAACCAGCCGGTCTGGAACAGCTGGACGGCGTGTAATTTGACTGCCGCTCCTGCCGCCGGGTCCACATACAGGCGCGAGTTGAACACGAACCACATAAGCGCGAAGGTGGCGTAATCGAAGATCGAGCTGATCGGTCCGACCACCATCATGAACCACTTGATGTTGCCGATATCCCACTTCCTCGGTCCGAGGATCTGCTCCTCGTCGACCCGGTCGCTCGGAATGCCGGTCTGCGAGAAGTCGTAGAGCAGGTTGTTGAGCAGGATCTGGATCGGCTGCATGGGAAGGAAGGGCAACAGGTAGCTCGCCCCGATGACGCTGAACATGTTGCCGAAATTCGAGCTCGCGCCCATCCTGATGTATTTGATGATGTTGGCGAACACGCGCCGACCTTCGAGAATACCGTCGTCGAGCACCATCAGGCTTTTTTCGAGCAGCACGATGTCGGCGGACTCCTTGGCGACATCCACGGCCGTATCGACCGAGATGCCGACATCCGCAGCGCGGAGGGCCGGGGCGTCGTTGATGCCGTCGCCCATGTAGCCGATGACATGGCCTCCCTTCCTGAGCGACTGCACGACCTGCTCTTTCTGCAGGGGGGAGAGCTTGGCGAGCACCTCCGCCGACTCCACCGTGCGGCTGAACTCCTCCGGGTCCATCTTCGCCAGCTCGTCGCCGGTCGCGACATGGGTCACGGCCATGCCCACATCCCGACAGATTTTGCCGGTCACCAGGGCGTTGTCCCCGGTGAGGATCTTCACCTTCACGCCCGCCTTCCCCAGGCTGACCAGGGCCTGCGCCGTCGAATCCTTGGGGGGGTCAAGGAAGGCGATATAGCCGAGAAGGATCAGGTTCTTCTCGTCCTCGTGGGTGAATCGTTTCCTGTCGGGCGGGAATTCGTTGTAGGCGATGGCCAGCACCCGGTACCCGTTGCTGTTCAGTCCGGCGACCTGCTCGAACAGGTCGTCGCGGATCATGCCGATCAGCGGGTAGATCTCCTCGTCGATCTGGTAGCGGTCGCAGCAGGCGTAGATCTCCTCCACCGCTCCCTTGCAGATCAGCACATGGTCGTGTTCGTAGTTGACCACCACGGACATTCGCCGTCGCTGGAAGTCGAACGGAAGCTCATCCACCAGGCTGCAGTTGCCGTCCACGGCGAACTCCTGGTGCTCCAGCACCGCCCGGTCGAGCAGGTTGCGAAGGCCGGTCTGGAAAAAGCTGTTCAGATAGGCGTACCGAAGCACGTTGCCGCTCTCCACCCCCATGAGGTCCACGGCCATCTCGAGCAGCACGTGGTCCTGGGTCAGGGTGCCGGTCTTGTCGGTGCAGAGGATGTCGATGGCCCCGAAGTTCTGTATCGACGAGAGGTGCTTGACGATGACCTTCTTTCCGGCCATGGTCAGCGCCCCCTTGGCCAGGTTGGCCGTCACGATCATCGGCAGCATCTCCGGCGTCAGGCCCACGGCCACCGACAGGCTGAAAAACAGGGATTCCAGCCAGTTGCCCTTGCTGAGGCCGACGATGAGGAACACGGCCGACACCATGACGATCATGAAACGGATCATCAGCCAGGTGAACAACCGGATGCCCCTGTCGAAACTGGTCTCGTCCCGCTTCGCGTTCAGCCGCTCGGCGATGGCGCCGAAAAAGGTCCTGCTGCCGGTATTGACCACGATTCCCGTGGCGGAGCCGCTGCTGACGCTGCTCCCCTGGAAACAGGCGTTCGAGAGCTCGAGAATCTGGATGCTCCCGGTGCTGACGGGAGCAGCGCTCTTCTCGACCGGCATGGTTTCACCGGTCAGCGACGCCTGGCCGACGAAAAAGTCCTTCGCCGAGATCAGCCGCAGATCGGCGGGAATGACCGAGCCTGCCTGGAGCTGGACGATGTCACCCGGCACCAGGTCGGCCAGGGGAACCTCGACCTCGACTCCGTTACGGATCACCTGCGACCTGGACTGGACGCGTTTGCCGAGCGACGCTACCGCGTTGCCCGAGCGGCGGTCCAGCAGATAGGAGATCCCCACGCTCAACAGGATCATCGTGCCGACGATGGCCGTGGAGGTGATTTCTCCGATGAGCGCCGAAACGATCGCGATCAGCATCAGCTGGATGACCAGCGGACTCGAGAGGCGATGGAGGATATCCTTCAGGAACGAAGGTCGGCTGGCCTGTGATATTTCGTTCTTGCCATACTTCGCCGCCCGCTTCGACACCTGCTGGTCGTCGAGGCCTTCGACACGGCTCTCCATGATCTGCAGCACCTCGCTGACCGGCGCCCCGCAGAGCTTCAGGAGAAAATGTTCATCCTCCGATCGGCTGTGGGGTACTGCAGCTTCCTTGCGGATGAAGGAGGTCGAGAGTTTGCTGTAGATGGTTCTGAACATGCTGTAGTCACACAGGGAATGAAAAGCAATCATTTATGGTCAGAACTCCAGACCGTTCCGACCCTCGGTCCGCAATAAAAACCTCGATCAGCGCAGTGCGCTGAATGCGCTCCGCGACGGCACCCTGTCAGTCAAAGATGACCGTCTTGCGGCCATTGACCAGGATACGGTGTTCGCTGTGCAGGCGGAGCGCCCTGGCCAGCACCAGCCGCTCCAGGTCCCGCCCCCTCCGCACCAGGTCGTCAAGAGTGTCCCGATGCGAGATGCGGATGATATCCTGCTCGATGATCGGCCCCTCGTCAAGATCGTCGGTCACATAGTGGCTGGTTGCCCCGATGATCTTGACGCCTCGCTGATAGGCCTGGCGATAGGGGTTTCCGCCGATGAACGCGGGCAGGAACGAATGGTGGATGTTGATGATTCGTCCGGGATAGCGGACCGTGAACTGCGGTGAGAGCACCTGCATGTACCTGGCAAGCACGATGGTGTCCACTCCCGCCTCTTCGCACAGGTCGATCTGACGCCGTTCGGCGTCGGGCTTGGTGTCGGCCGTTACCGGCACGACATGGAAGGGAATGCCGTGTTGCGCCGCCAGCGGACCGAGATCCGGGTGGTTCGACACGATCAGGGGGATATCGATGTTGAACTCGCCGAGGCTGTGCCGCCAGAGGATCTCACGGAGACAGTGATCGTACTTCGACACGAAGATCGCCGTCCGGTCCCTGCTCCCGGAAAGCCTGATCTTCCATGATGCGCCGAACTCGCGGGCCAGAGGGGCGAACGCCTCCCCGAGATCGGAGGCCGGAATCGAGAACCGGTCGAGGCTCCATGAGACGCGCAGGAAGAAGTGGCGCTCCTCGACATCCACATGTTCATCGAGGTCAAGGATGTTCCCGCCGCGTTCGTAAATGAAATGGGCCAGACGGGCGACCAGGCCGACCCTGTCGGGACACGAAAGCAGCAGCACGGCCGTTCGGCCGTCTCCTCCGGAAGGGGTTGCGGTCATTATACCTCGGAAAATGGTTGAACAACAGGCAAACAGCGCGTCCGGGCACGACGAGCGAGTGAAAGACCCGGAAAGAGAATGAAACAACGGCCGACGCCCCCCAGTTCCATCGCATCAGCTAACCGTTTATCAAAAAGCCACTTGGATGCCCTTCGGTGATACTCTTGCAAAAATAGTTATTTTAGGACCCATATTTAAAGCACGGAGACCGGCATGCCCGCACTCCGGTCACCCTCATGAACCAGGTTTCCGACTGACACCCCGAACCGAGATGAATGAACGACGCCAGGAACTGATCGTCCTGCTCCTTACAGTCATGTTCTGCATTGCGGCATGGTTCCTTTTCGATGCCCCGCTGGCCGTTTTTTTCCGGCAGTACTCCGGAGGATCGTCCTGGCTCGGGTTCTGGAACACGGTGACCAAAGCCGGACAGTCCGAATGGTACCTCGTGGGGGGAATGGCCATCTTCCTGGCGTTCCGGAAACGGCACCGCTGGCGTGCAGTCGCCGGCCTTTTCCTGTTCGCATCGGTAGCGATTTCGGGTCTCGCGGCGGATCTGCTGAAGGTCATCTTCGGCAGGGCGAGGCCGATGCTCCTCTTCGATCATCGCATTTACGGACTGGACGGGTTCCACATTGAGCATGAGTGGACCTCCTTTCCCTCTGGCCACTCGGCCACGGCAATGAGCGCGGCCCTGACCCTGTCGCTGCTCTTCCCGCGTTTCAGGCCCTTGTTCATTGCCCTGGGCCTGCTCATCGCCGCCAGCCGCATCGTGCTCGACCAGCACTACCTGAGCGACGTGGCCGCCGGCTCGATGCTCGGTGTCGCAACCGCACTGATCCTTTACCAACGACTCTTCAGACCAAAGCTCGATGAAGTCCGAAACGCATAACCTGAACCGCGACCTCCTGCGCCTCTTTCTCGGCCTGCTGGTCTTCCTGAGCTTTCTGGCCGGGCTCGGCTCCGGTCCGCTCTTCGATGTGGACGAAGGGGCATTCAGCGAAGCCACCAGGGAGATGCTCGTCTCGAAGAACTACCTGACGACCTATCTCAACGGCATGCCCCGCTTCGACAAGCCGATACTCATCTACTGGCTCCAGTTGCTCTCGGTAAAGAGCTTCGGACTAGGCGAGTTCGCATTCCGCCTCCCCTCGGCTCTTTCGGCCGTGGTCTGGGCCGCTGCAACATTCCTCTTTGTCAGGAGGGAGCGCAACGAGACCGAGGCGATCCTCGCCACAGCCCTGCTCGCCCTGTCGCTCCAGGTCTCGATCATCGCCAAGGCGGCCATCGCCGACTCGCTGCTCAACTGCTGCCTGGCCATAACCATGTTCGCCATTTTCCGCTACTGGCGCGACAAGCGCAGGTCTTCGGTATACATCGCCTTCGCGGCCATGGGCCTCGGAGTGCTGACCAAAGGTCCCGTGGCCGTGCTGATCCCGCTCTGCTCCTCTTTCCTGTTCTTCCTCGCCGAGCGCGACCTGAAATCCTGGTTCCGGGCGGTGCTGAATCCGACGGCCATCGCGCTCTTCCTCGTCATCGTGCTGCCGTGGTACACGATGGAGTACATGGACCAGGGCCAGGCGTTCATCGACGGCTTCTTCATGAAGCACAACGTCGGGCGTTTCAGCGGCTCGATGGAGGGCCATTCGGGCTCGATCCTCTATTACGTGCCGGTCATCCTCGTCGGCCTCCTGCCTTCGACAACCCTGCTGTTTCTGGCCTTGACCCGATTCAGGACGCTGCTTGCCGATCCGCTCTCCCGGTTCGGCCTGATCTGGGCCGGTTTCGTGTTCGTGCTCTTCTCGCTTTCCGGCACCAAGCTTCCGCACTACATGATCTACGGCTATACTCCGCTGTTCATCATCATGGGTGCCGAGCTTTCGCGAACCAGGCGTCCCTGGCTGCATGCCATCCTGCCGGCCGCGATGCTGCTGCTGTTCGCCGCAGTGCCTCCGGTCCTGGAACGCATTCTCCCCACCGTCACAAGCCTGTTCGTCCGGGCGCAGCTCCAGGGGTTGCTCGACCTTATGGTTGCGGGCCGGTTCCAGCTGGTCATGGTCGCGGCCGCGATCCTCTGCATGCTCTTGCAGGCGCTCCCGAAGGTCACACCGCCGTTGCGCTTCATCCTGGGAGGGGCCGTGCTGACCCTTTCGGCCAACTTCGTCGTGATGCCGATGGTCGCCGAAGTGATGCAGGTCCCGGTCAGGGAGGCCGCATCCGTGGCCAGGAAGGCGCGGCTGAAAATCGTGATGTGGGAGGTCTATTACCCTACGTTTTTCGTATATTCCGGATCTCTTGCCGAACGGCGCCCGCCCGTGGCCGGTGAGGTCGTACTGACCACCATCGACCATATCGGCGAGTTCAGGCGATGGGAACGCCTGTACGAAAAAAATGGAATTATACTGGCCAGAATACCAGACCAAGAAGCACCCCGATGAAACTCTCCGTCGTCATACCGGTCATGAACGAGGCCGAAAACATCAGGCCACTGTTCGACGCGTTGTCGGAGGCGCTCGGCGGCATCGAACATGAGATCGTGCTGGTCGATGACGGATCAAGCGACTCGACGGTCTCGGAGATCACGCGCCTGGCGCCGCCCCATTCGAAGCTGATCGTGCTGAACAAGAACTATGGCCAGACAACCGCCATGGCGGCAGGCATCGACGAGGCTCACGGCGAGTTCATCGCCACCATGGACGGTGACCTGCAGAACGATCCGGCCGACATCCCCATGATGATCCGCCACCTCGAGGAGAAGGGGCTCGACGTGGTCGCCGGGCGACGGGCCGGCAGGCAGGACGGCATGTTTATGCGGAAGATTCCCAGCAAGATCGCCAACGCCCTCATCAGGAACCTGACCAACGTGCACATCCGGGACTACGGATGCACCCTCAAGGTGTTCAGGAAGGAGGTCGCCAAGAACCTCGGCCTGTACGGCGAACTGCACCGCTTCATTCCGGTGCTCGTCCAGCTCTATGGCGCAAAGATGGAGGAGGTCGACGTCAGGCACCACGCCCGCAGGTTCGGCCAGTCAAAGTACGGCATCGGCCGGACCCTGAGGGTGATGAGCGACCTGCTGTTCATGGTCTTCTTCCAGAAATGGGGACAGAAGCCGATGCACCTCTTCGGCACCCTCGGATTCCTCACCCTCTTTGCCGGATTCGGCATCGACCTCTACCTGCTGGCGGTAAAGATCCTCGGCCAGGAGATCGGAGGACGCCCGCTGCTTACCCTCGGCGTCATCATGACCTTCATCGGCATCCAGCTGATCACGACGGGATTCATCGCGGAGTTCATCATGCGCACCTATTACGAGTCACAGAACAAGAAACCCTACATCATCAAGCAGATCGTTGATAAAGACTAAGCTCCTCAACAGTAAACTCCTCAAGGCCCTTCTCCAGGCGGTCATGACCGTTGCCGCACTCTCCATCGTGCTGGGCAAGATCGACCTGAACCGGCTGGGCATGATCGTCAGCCACGCCAATCCCCTGCTGCTCCTGGCGGCGATCCTTTTCTTCAACATCTCCAAAATCCTCAACTCACTGAGGCTGAACCGCTTCTTCAGGGCGATCGGGCTCAGGCTCCCGGAGTGGTACAACCTCAAGCTCTACTACCTCGGCATGTTCTACAACCTGTTCCTGCCCGGCGGTGTCGGCGGCGACGGCTACAAGATCTACATCCTGAAAAAAAATCACGGCATGACCGTGATGAACGTGTTCGGTGCGGTGTTCTGGGACCGGGTCAGCGGCATCTTCGCCCTGGTGTTCCTGTCGGCCATCCTGCTCGTGCCGAGCCGATTCGCGGTCCTGTATCCCGATTATGTCCATTGGGAATGGGTGATCGCGGCGGCAGCCTACCCGCTATCGCTGCTCATGACCCGGCTCTTCTATCGCCAGTTCATGCCGGTCTTCATCCCGACCGCCATCGAATCGATCCTGGTCCAGGGCACGCAGCTCATTTCTGCATGGCTCATCCTCCTGGCCATTTCGGCGACCACGAATCAGATCGACTACCTCGCCATCTTCCTGATCTCCTCAGTGGCGACCATCCTGCCCCTGACCATCGGCGGCGCAGGAGCCAGGGAGGTCACCTTCTTCTACGCCCTCAGCCACCTCGGCCTCGACACGAACACCGGCGTGGCGCTCTCGCTGATCTTCTTCGTGATCTCCGCCATCTCCTCGCTCGTCGGCGTGTTCGCCAAGGTCAGGCACCATGAGGACAGATCACCCCTCACCGTATAAGGCAAACCGGATTAGCGGACGGAAGCGTCCCTGAGACGCAGTTGCAGGTACTCCCGGCCGTTCCACAGCTTCCTTTCGGGTGCAAAGACAAGCTGCAGACGGGGGAAACCCTCGTGCCTCGACAGATCTTCGAAGATATCCGGCCTGTCGAACGCGATCACTTCGACGGCCGGCCCCCTGCCATCCTTCACCATGAACTTGACATGCCGCTCCTTGAGCAGCTTCGGCCTGCCGGAAAGGGTGCACTCCTTCAGGAGGAACAACGGCTCCCGGTTGCCGAAACCGAACGGGGAAAACTGTTCGAGCACTTTCATGAAATTCTGTGTTATCTCATGGAGGCCGAGTTCGGCGTCGATCAGCAGCTCTCGCTGGCGTTCTTCCACGGGCAGCAACTCACGGCAGACCTCGTCGAACCGCTTCCGGAATCCCGAGAGCTGTTCCGGCCTGAGCGTCAGGCCGGCAGCCTGGTGGTGGCCCCCGAACTGTTCGAGATGCTCCCTGCACTCCTGCAGGACATCGTAGATGTTCAGGGTGCCGATACTCCTGACCGATCCCTTGATCACGTCGTTCATCCGACCCATGATGACGGTCGGCAGGGCGAACTTGTCGAGAAGCTTCGAGGCTACGATGCCAAGCACGCCGAGATGCCACTCCTCGTCGTACAGCACGATCGATGAACAGTAGCTGGCGCAGTGGCCGGCGACCATCGATTCGGCCTTGGCCATGATCCCTGCGTCGATCTCCCGCCTCCGGGTGTTCAATGCCTCCAGCTCGGCGGCATAGCGGAGCGCGTCGGGGGCTTCGGTGGCAAGAAGCCAGTTCATGGCCGTCATGGCGGACGCCATCCGGCCTGCCGCGTTGATGCGCGGCGCGATCCCGAACGCGATGTTGATCATGGTGATCTCCTCGGGCCGGAGGTTCATCAGCCCGGACATCGCCTTGAGGCTCTCCCTCGGAGAGCTCCTGAGCCGGCGGAGCCCTTCGTGAAGATAGGTCCGGTTCTCCTCCTGCAGCCTCACCATGTCCGCAGCAGAGGCTATCGCCACGAGATCGAGGTACTGCTCCCACTCCTCGGAGTTGCCCCCCTCCGTTTCGACGATGGCCTGCATGAGCTTGAGGGCGACACCGCAACCGCACAGCTCCGTGAACGGATAGGCACAACCATCGACCTTGGGATCGAGTATGGCGTGGGCCGCGGGAAGCTCATCGGCTTCGTGATGGTCGCAGATGATGACGTCGATCCCCTTCGCGGCGCACAGGCGGACCTCTTCGACAGCACGGATGCCGCAGTCGACCGTGACGATGAGCTTCACCCCCTGCTCCTCCGCCCAGGCGAGGCCTTCGCCGGACAGCCCGTACCCCTCCCTGAAGCGGTCGTTGATATAGTGGCAGACCGCTGCGCCACGGGCGCTGAGGAACATCGAAAGCATGGCCGTGCCGGTCGTGCCGTCGACGTCGTA
>Ga0326732_1000033_pt1 | contig 33619 bp, 26 predicted proteins | sample MHFSIPfraction_4_FD_207644 | JGI IMG/M metagenome (GOLD analysis project Ga0326732, IMG submission 207644) | Lab enriched peat soil microbial communities from Michigan Hollow, Ithaca, NY, United States - MHF12FN SIP fraction | ecosystem: Environmental > Terrestrial > Soil > Wetlands > Peat...
CGGGCGAAAACTAGCGCTTCGACATGCACCGCCTTGTCGGCGGCCTCGAGAAGCGGGGTGGTGAGCGGATTGCGCAAGCCGCCCGCGGCAGCGGCCTCCGATTTTTCCACGGTAATCGGCAGGCAGCGCAGCGCGCCGGGGCGGGCGGCGTTTTCCAGCGCGTGGGTGTGCGGCTCGAACTCAATACCGTTGCGTTTGGGCGTATCCACTTCGACCGTTCGCCCTGAGCCTGTCGAAGGGCTGCCCTTCGACAGGCTCAGGGCGAACGACTCGGACGCTAAGTAAGCAGCTCTGGGTTCGAACTGGTTTTCACCGACAAACACGCGATTCAGCGCGTCGACCACCGCGGGCGCGAGGCGGCGCGTCTGGTTGTGGCTGAACCGCGCCGCGCCGAAATGCGTGTGCAGAAAATCCGCTGCCGCGCCGAACACCCGCGCCTCGCCACGGCGGAAACGATAGATGGCCTGTTTGGGATCGCCCACCATGAACACCGTCATCTCGCTGTCCGCCGCGCGTGCTTCGGAAAGCCAGCGGGACAGCGCCTGCCATTGCAGCGGATTGGTGTCCTGAAATTCGTCGAGCAGCAAATGCCGGTAGCGCGCATCCAGCTTCAGCGCCAGCCCCGGCGCGTGTTCCTCGCTGGCGAGCAGCCGGCAGGCCTGCCATTCGGCATCGGCAAAATCGATCACCCCCTGTTGCGCCTTGGCGTCCTGATACGCCCCGACCAGCGCGTGGCCGAGCAGCAGGCCGTGGCAGTTGAGTTGCCAGATGCGGATGTCGGTCTGGATCGCGGCGATGGATTCGAGCGCGGTTTCCAGCGTGTCGTAATCGCGCAGAAACGTATCGGCTTCCGCACCCATGGCTTTCAGGGTGGGCGCGTTCGCCTTCTTGAGCCGCCGCCCGCCATCCTTTTTCAGAATCAGCTCGCGCAAACGCTCAAAATCCGTAGCCGCCAATGTGTGCAGAATTGAGGTGCCCGTTTTGCGTTCGGCATCGCTGCCCTTTTCCAGCGCCAGGCCCACCCGCTTTACCCGCGCCGCCATCAAGTCGTCAGCCCAGAATGCCGCCACCGGATCAGTGTCCAGGTCGGCGTGCAACCCGGCCCGCAATTGTTCCAGCGCATACGCCACCGGATCGGGCTGGCCATCGGTATATGCCCACCACTCCGCCCGCGCCTGTAAAAAATGCGCCAGCAACGACCGCAGATTATGCTCGCCGATATCCGCCAGCAAAGCCAGCAGCGCTGCGCCATCCGGCAAATCGGGCGCAGCCGCAACCTGCGCCAGCAGGCGGTCGCGCACCTCGTTCTGCAACTGCTTTTCGCGTTCCAGCAGCGGCGCGCCCCACGGCAGCCCCGCCTCCAGCGGCGCACGTTTCAGCAGATCGAGAAACCAGCCGTGAAACGTCGTCACCGTCGGCCCCGGCTGTGCCGTCAGCACCGTTTCCAGCAGACCCCGCGCGCGCGGCAGCAGCGCATCGATCTCGTCATCCGCTACTTTTCGATCGCGTAAAAATGCGCGCACCGTCGCGTCGTCTTCCAGCGCCAACAGCCGCAGCCACTCATGTAACCGGTCGGTCATCTCCTGCGCCGCTTTGCGCGTAAAAGTAATGGCCAGCAACTCCGACGGCGCCGCCCCCGCCAGCAACAGCCGGAGCATGCGCGACACCAGCAGCCAGGTTTTGCCGCTACCGGCGCAGGCCTCGACCACGGCAGAGCGGGTGGGAGACAACGCGATGGCGTTATCCAGCGGCTCACTCATGCCACATCCCCTTCCGACACAGCCCGCGCACTTCGCAGTACTGGCAGGCGTCATCGATTCCCGATGCGGGGAGCGCCGCGCCTGCGGCGATGGCTTCGAGCAGTTGCGGCAGGCGGCGGCTGATGGCGTCGACGTCGGTTTCGCCATCCAGTTTGAGTGGGGTGACGGGCGCTTCGTTGATCGGCAGGTAGGCGGCGGCAGCGTCGGCGAGCCAGGCGTAGAAGGGCAACTGGACAGCTTCGGCGGGGGTCTTGAGTTTTTTCTTGAGGCCTTGCGCTGCGCCGGTTTTGTAGTCAATGACGGTGAGGGCGTCATTTTTCTGGTCGACGCGATCTACGCGTCCGTGCAGGGTGATGTCGCCCAGACCGGCGACGCTGTGCGTGACGGCGAAATCGGTTTCGCCGGACTGGTAGTGCCAGCCTAGCGCGACCCAGTCCAGCCAGGCGTCGATGTAGGCGGGCTGGATACTTGCCCATTTGCTGTGCCATGCGGCGGCGGTCCAGGCGGGCAGCGTGATGAACTCGGCAGCGGAGATTTCGCTCAGGCGGGCCAGCGCGGCGGCGCGTTCGGGCGGCGGCGCGCTGTCATGAAAGCTTTTGAGGATGCGGTGCAGGGTGTTGCCGTAGTCGCTTTTGTCGAGCGCGTCGTCGGCCTCGTCGAGTTCGCGGATGCCGAGTACGCTTTTGACGAAAAACCGGTAGGGGCAATCGAGCAGGGTCTGGTAAGTCGTGGGCGAGTAGCTGCGCGGCAGCTGCGCGGCGAGTACGGTTGGCGCGGGCTGAACACTGGCGGCGGGCAGCGGGCTGGGCTGGGTGGGCGGTTGGCCGCTGGCCTGTTCGGGCAGCGCGGCACCCCACGCGGCCAGATGCAGCGCCTGCAAGCGCAGTACTAGCGGCGAGGCGGGGTTGGGTTCGTCGTTGTGCCAGGCTTGCCAACTCAGGAGCGCCGGTCCCTGGACCAGCAGCTGGATCAGGTCGGTGGTGGCGGCTGCGGCTTCGTCGGCTGTGGTGGGCAGGCCGAGCTGGGCGCGGGTGGACTGGCTGAACAGTCCGGGTGCGGGACGCGCGGGCAGGTGACGGGCGTCGGCGCCGATCACCGCGACGGCTTCGAACACGCGTCCGCGCGCGGCGGGCAGCGAAGTGAGCACGATGGAGCTGGCGACGCTGGTGTCGATGAAACTCGCGGATTCCAATGCCAGATTGAGCCAGCGCCGCCATTCGCCGAAGCTGTATTTTTCCGTGTCGTCCGCCAGATCGTGACGCAAGGTTTCGAGCGTGGCCAGCACACTGGCGCCGGCGGCGTCGGCTTTCAGCGGGGTCGTTGCATTGATCGCAGCGAGGCTGTCGTTCAGCCGTGCGAGCCAAGCTGCCAGTGGCGCGCGGTTCTGGGCAAAGTTTTGCTTGGCGCCAAACAACTCCGCTAACCAGGGCGGCAGTTCGCCAAACCGGGTATGGGCCAGTCGAAGCATGTCGGCCATGCCCTGCGCCACGCCTTGCCGTCGTAGTGCGAGTTCGAACTGCAGCACCTGATCCTGCCGCGCGGACAGATCGCCCAGCAGAAAGGGCGATTTGAGCAGGTCGAGCAATTCGACATGCGGGAAATCGCTGACCACGCATTCCAGCCAGCGGTCGATCACAGCGGCGGCGGCAGTGGTCGACAGCGTCCAGCCGGTTTCGTCGGTGACCAGCACGTCCATGCGTTCCAGTAGCGCGCGCACCCGGCGCGTGGTTTCGCGATCGAGCGCGATGAGGGCGATGTCTCGCTTCCCGGCGCGTAATTGTCCGGCCACCCAGGTGGCGACGGCGCGCGCTTCGGCTTCCAGGTGCGGGGCGGGGCAGAGCGCGAGGCGCTCCCGTAATGGTGAATCGGAGTGAGCGCTTGCCAACAGGGCGGCGCGCTGCCGCAAAGGGGGGTCGATCAGTTGCCAGGCTTGATACAGGGTGTGCGCCACGACGTTGGGGGGATCGACGGCCAGTTCAAAAAGCGTGACCGGGGTCAGTTCGGCACAGCGGTCGAGAAACTGTTGCTCGACCGCGGTCAGCATTCCGGGCGCATAGCCATAAACGGGCTGCGGGGCCGATTGGATCTGTTCGAGCAAGGTGTCAAGTGCGCGCGCATAGCGCGCTTGCGGGTCATTGCCGTCGTTATTGAGCGCCTGCCACACCGCCTCGATCAGTGCCGTTTCGCGGTCGAGCGTATGGCCATGCAGGGCACGGATTTGCGAGCCGATTTCGCCGCCCAGTCGTGCAGCGGACAGTTCATCCGCCAGCCCGAGTAGCTCATTGGCGAGCGCCCACTTGTCGACTTTTCCAAGCCAGTCAGTGCGGCGTAGCACGCCGTGCAGCCGCGCAAGGCGCCGGGCCTGCGGTTCGATGCGATCGTCGGCTACTCCCTCGGCCCAGCTTTTCAACGGGACAATATGCGGTGGAATCAGCACAGGAAGGCCGGCAGCCTGTGCCAGCGCGCGGGCAAAATCCTGCCCGGCACGGTGGTTGGGAACGAGCACCGTCAGCCCGGACAAATCGGGCAGGCGGTCAATATGTTGGTCGAGCAGCGTGCGGGCGGCGGCGCGCGGCAGCGAGGCGCCGCCCAGGGCATACGACTCCACACGGACTTCAGTCCATAGTGGATCGGAGTCCTTTAGGGGAATCGTTACGATTCCCACTGAATTCAGCGTTCCAGATGCTTGAGCTTGTCCTTGACGCCAGCCCATTCGTCGGCGTCGGGCAGTGGGTCCTTGCGCTCGATAATGACTTTCCACTGCTTGGCGAGTTCGGCGTTGAGCGCGATATAGGCGCGCTGATCGTCCGGGACATCATCTTCGGCAAAGATGGCCTCGACCGGACATTCGGCCACGCACAGGGTGCAGTCGATGCACTCCTCGGGGTCGATAACAAGGAAATTGGGGCCTTCGTGGAAGCAATCTACCGGACAGACATCGACACAATCGGTATATTTGCACTTCACGCAGGCGTCGGCTACAACGTAAGTCATTCGTGTTTACCCAGAAATTTGAGAAATGCCCGGATGCTTGCAGGCGGCGATTTTGATGTAGCATATCGGCACAAAACCGAATTTTCCAGCATTACCACTTTCCCAAACCATCCAGGCCGCATCTGGCCATCCGTATTCTTCAATAGGAGTAACGCCAATGAGCGAGCATGTTCATTACATTTCCGACGATTCATTCGAGCAGGAAGTCCTGCAGGCCGGTGTCCCCGTGCTGGTGGATTACTGGGCGGATTGGTGTGGTCCCTGCAAGATGATCTCGCCGATCCTCGACGAAGTCGCCAAGGAATACTCGGGCAAGCTCAAGGTGTGCAAACTCAATATCGATGAAAACCAGGCCACCCCGCCCAAGTTTGGCATTCGCGGCATCCCGACCCTGATGATTTTCAAGAACGGCAACGTCGAAGCCACCAAGGTCGGCGCACTCTCCAAGTCGCAACTCACCGCTTTTGTCGACAGCAACATCTGACATGTCCTCTCCCGACGAAGTGCCCCGCGAGCCGTCTGAGCCCGCAGCACCCGCAAGGAGTACGCCTCCAGACATACTTGCCCTTCAGGGTACTCGCTCTGCGGGCGGTCTTGGCGCAGCACCGTCCGGCTCCATTCCTCCCCCACCTCCGGCTCTTTCAAGCGAGCCTGCTCAGGCCCTTCCCATGCATCTCTCCGAACTCAAGCAAAAACCCATTACCGAACTGCTCGAAATAGCCGCCACCAACGGCATCGACAATGCCAACCGCTTTCGCAAGCAGGAACTGATCTTCACCATCCTGAAAACGCTGGCCAAGCGCGGCGAAAGCATTTATGGGGACGGCGTGCTGGAAGTGCTTCCGGATGGATTCGGCTTCCTGAGATCACCGGAAACCTCGTATCTGGCCAACACCGACGACATCTACGTGTCGCCGTCGCAGATCCGCCGCTTCAACCTGCACACCGGCGACAAGATCGAAGGCGAGATCCGCACGCCGAAGGATGGCGAGCGCTATTCGGCGATGACCAAGCTTGACCTGATCAACGGCGAGCCACCCGAAGCCAGCAAGAACAAGATCCTGTTCGAGAACCTCACCCCGCTGCATCCGGACAAACCGCTCAAGCTTGAGCGCGACATCAAGGCTGAGGAAAACATCACCAGCCGCGTGATCGACATCGTCGCCCCCATCGGCAAGGGCCAGCGCGGCCTGCTGGTGGCGCCGCCGAAGACGGGCAAAACGGTGATGCTGCAACACATCGCACACGCCATCAGCTCCAATCATCCCGAAGTCGTGCTGTTCGTCCTGCTGATTGACGAACGACCGGAAGAAGTCACTGAAATGAGCCGTACGGTGCGCGGCGAAGTAGTCGCCTCCACCTTCGACGAACCCGCCAGCCGCCACGTGCAGGTCGCCGAAATGGTGATCGAGCGCGCCAAGCGCCTGGTCGAGCACAAGAAGGACGTGGTGATCCTGCTCGATTCCATCACCCGTCTTGCGCGTGCCTACAATACCGTGCAGCCCGCTTCCGGCAAGGTGCTCACCGGTGGTGTGGATGCCAATGCGCTGCAGAAGCCCAAGCGCTTCTTTGGTGCTGCACGCAACATCGAGGAAGGTGGCAGTCTTACCATCATAGCCACCGCGCTGGTCGAAACCGGCAGCCGCATGGACGACGTGATCTACGAAGAATTCAAGGGTACCGGCAACCTCGAAATCCACCTCGACCGCAAAATGGCCGAGAAACGCCAGTATCCCGCGATCAACGTCAACCGCTCCGGCACCCGCCGCGAAGAACTGCTCATCCCGCCCGATTTGCTGCAAAAGATATGGGTGCTGCGCAAACTGCTCTATCCGATGGACGACATGGAAGCGATGGAGTTTCTTATCGACAAGATTCGCGCGACGAAGAACAATGCCGACTTCTTCGATTCAATGCGGCGCGGCTAAAGTCAGCCCGCACCTTGGGAAAATAACAACTAGCTCTGTGGCGGACGCGGGTTGTGCCAGCGTCCACCGGAGAGCAGCAGATCGGCCTCCGGCGGCCCCCAGGTTCCGGGCTCATAAACATAGGCCGGGTCGCGATGCGAAAGCACCGGCTCAACCACGCTCCAGGCGGCTTCCACTGCATCCTGGCGCGCGAACAACATGGCTTCACCGTCCAGCGCATCGCCGAGCAGACGTTCATAGGCGCTCATCTCGTCCGGATGGTTGTTGCAGACATACAGCTCCACTGGCCGTCCCACCATTCGATCCCCGGCATTTTTGGTACGCGCGCCCAGCGCGATGGACACCGTGGGCGACAGTCGCATGCGCAGGTAATTGGTGGCCAGCGGCCCAGCCTCGGACAGCGCGAACACGCGCTGCGGCGGGAGCTGAAATTCGGCGCGAACCTCGGTGGTGGTCACCGGCAGCTTCTTGCCCGTACGCACAATGAAGGGCACGCCCGCCCAGCGCCAGGTGTCCACATAGAAACGCACGGCGGTGAAGGTCTCGGTGTCTGATCCGTGCGCCACGCCTTCTTCATTCCCATAGCCTTCGTATTGCCCCCGCACCAGGTCGCCGGGTTGCAGCGGACGGATGGCTTTGAGCAGTTTGGCCTGCTCGTCCCGGATCGCCTCTGCGCTGGTACCCAAGGGCGGCTCCATGGCAAGTAGCGCCAGTATCTGCAACAGATGGTTCTGCAAGACGTCGCGGATCGCGCCGACGGAATCATAGAAGCGTCCGCGTCCCTCTACCCCGAATGTCTCCGCCATCGTGATCTGAACCTGCCGGATGTGGTTGCGGTTCCAGATCGGCTCGAGGAAAGAATTGGCGAATCGGAAATAGAGGATGTTCTGCACCGCCTCCTTGCCGAGGTAGTGATCGATGCGGAAGATTCCGGATTCCGGCAGCGCCTCATACAGCGTTGCGTTAAGTGAGCGCGCCGAATCCAGATCACGCCCAAAAGGTTTTTCGACCACCACGCGCGCATTCTGTGTGCAGCCAGCCCCAGCCAGTCCACGCACCACTACGGGAAACATGACCGGGGGAATGGCAAAGTAATGCAGGGGGCGTTGCCGGTGCTCAAGGGCGCGACGCAGCTCGTCGAAGGTGGCGGGGTCTTCGTAATCGCCGTTGATATAAGTCAGCAAACTGGCGAGGTTACGAAACACCGATTCGTCCACCCCGCCGCCAAAGCGGGTGATGCCATCGTGGGCGTGGGCGCGCAACTGCTCCAGGTCCCACCCTGGGGAGTGCGCCACACAGATGATGGGCGGCAGCGTGCGTCCGTGCCGTAGCATGTCATACAGCGAGGGGAATATCTTGCGCCGGGCAAGGTCGCCAGTGGCGCCGAACAGAACCAGAGCGTCAGAGGGAAGGTTGTCGGTCATGACGAAAATCCTGGGGGAAATGGGTGTTTCAATCATAAACCAGTATTTCACAAGCAATCTGGAGGGTTCCGGGCTGCTTTGCATCCGTGCGCCCCGTAATTTAATGGTGCGATCCGGCTTGATTCTGGCCGGCAGATCCCCTATACTCCCGCGTTCTCCGAATTCAACCCTTTAAGGAATTGCCATGAAAGCCGGCATTCACCCCAATTACAAAGAAGTCTCCGTGACCTGCTCCTGCGGCAGCACCTTCAAAACCCGCTCCACGCTGGGCAAGGAAGCGCTGCACGTTGAAGTCTGCGCAGCCTGTCATCCGTTCTACACCGGCAAGCAGAAGATCGTCGACACCGCTGGTCGCGTCGAGAAGTTCCGCCAGCGCTACGGCATGAAATAAGCGAGTCTGCGCGTACTGGCTGGATGCAATGCAAAGCGGCTCCGGCCGCTTTTTGCATTATTGCAGCGCTGCAACGGTATCATTTCGTGCGCCGCACCCCGAGAATGAGACCAATTTGAACCCCCGAGTTTTTCACCGCATTGCAGTGACCGTCCTTGGCGCGCTGGCGCTGACCCACTGTGCGCAAAATCCGGTTACGGGCGACAAGGACTTCGTGCTGATGTCCGAGCAGCAGGAAATCCAGATGGGCGCGCAGTCGCACCAGGAAGTGCTGAAGGAATACGCGGCGCTGGATAACCCTGATCTGCAGGCTTATGTGAACGATGTCGGCCAGAGACTGGCAAAGCAAAGCCATCGTGCCGATCTGCAATGGCATTTCACCGTAGTCGACAGCCCCGATGTCAATGCCTTTGCCCTCCCTGGCGGCTATGTTTACATTACCCGCGGGATCATGGCGTATCTGAATTCGGAGGCCGAACTGGCTGGCGTCATCGGCCACGAAATCGGCCACGTCACCGCGCGACATGGTGTGCGCCAGCAAAGCGCGGCCACCGAAGCCGGCTTGGGCGCAATGCTGGGGTCGGCCCTGGTGCCGGATATGAACAATCAGGCAGGCGCCACCATGATGCAAACGCTGGCGCAGGCCTGGACTGCCGGTTACGGCCGCGATCACGAACTGGAATCCGACCGCCTCGGCGCGGAATACCTGGCCAGGACCGGCTATGATCCCAGGGCGATGATCGAAGTGATCGGGGTACTGAAGAACCAGGAACTGTTTGCCGCCGAGCAGGCCAAGCGCGACGGTCGCCAGCCGCGCACCTATCATGGCACCTTCGACACCCACCCCGGAAACGATGCGCGCCTCCAGCAGGTCGTGGGCGAGGCAAGCAAATACACCGTGGCCAAACCGCGCGAGGGCCGCAACGATTACCTGCAACATATTGCGGGCGTGTATTTTGGAGGCAGCCCGGATCAGGGCGTGATCCGCAGCAATGCCCTGCTGCATGAAAAGCTCGGCCTCGCCGTTCAATTCCCGCAAGGCTGGAAGGTGCAGAACCTACCCGACCGGGTGATGGCGACAAGCCCCCAAGGCGATGCGCTGGTCGAACTGCAGCAGGGGCCGAAGAACGACAAGCCGCTGGCAAGCTTGCAGAAAGGGCTCAAGCTGGATGCCGGCGCGCGCTACGATAGCGGCAGTCTCAGCGGCTATCCGGCTGCTTTTGCTGCGGGTTCGCAGCAGGGCAAACCTGTGGTGGTGGCTGCCGTGGTGTTTAATGGCAAGCAGTATCTGATTGCAGGCATGACCAAAGACAAACCGACCTACGACCGTGAACGCAGCACACTGCGTGCAGCAATCAACAGCTTCCACGCGATCACGCCCGCCGAGCGGACGGCTGCCCGGCCCTTCGTGCTGCGGCTGGTGACAGTTAAAGCGGGCATGACGATGGCGAGTCTGGCCCGGCAGTCGCCGCTGGGTAGCGAAGCCGAAAGCCAGCTGCGCTTGATGAATGACCTCTATCCCGGCGGCGAGCCCATGCCGGCTCAGCTCATCAAAATTGTTGAATAAGCGCGCGTTTTCCCTTCCGCAGCACCCGCAAGGAGTACGCCGGTGGGGACCCCGCTGCTGCGCAGTGACCCTTCCGCAGATCGGGTTGCTGATGCTCTGCGTGGCCTGGCTGTTGCCCGGGCTGGTGGGACATGCGCCGTGGAAGGGTGGTGACGGCGAGCACTTTGTGCAGTTGTGGCTGCTGCAGCAAAGCGGAGCTGCCCCGCAGACCGTATCCGCCACGCCGCCCCTGTATTACTGGTTGGCAAGCGCGACTGCCTGGCTGACCTCGCCCATTCTGTCCCTGGCCGATGGCGCAAGGCTGGCCTCGGGGCTCTTTATCGCGCTGGCGCTGTTCTTTGTCGCGCGCACTGCCCGGGTGCTGTACGGCGCGGACACCGGCTGGGCCGCGGCGCTGACCTTGCTGGGCTGCATGGGCCTGCTGCTGCGCGGCCACGAACTCAATGCCTATACAGCCCAGTTTGCTACGGCCTCCGTGATGCTGTACGGACTCGCCAGCTTGCCGCATGGCGGACGCAGTAGATGGACGCTGGGGGGCGGCGCAATTTTGATGCTGCTTGCCGGCGGCGCGGTGGAAGCGACCTTGTTTCTGCTACTGGCCGGGATGCTAATCCTGCTGCTGGAGGCGTATCGCAGCCCGGCGGCACGGCACGCGCTGGCTTGGGGGGCAGGCCTGGCCATCGTCGCGGGTTCCGCATGGCTGGCTTACCTGGCCATGCAGGAGATCCCGTTGGCGCAAGCGCTCAACTTGCAGCGCTGGCTGGGAAACGCAGGGCAAACTCCGGCTTTCTACCTGCGGACGCTGGCCTGGTATGCCTGGCCAGCGTGGCCGCTGGCAGCCTGGACACTGTATCGGAGCCGCCGACAATGGCGCACGCCGGGCATCGTATTGCCGGTCGGCATGCTGCTGGTCCTGCTCGTCCTGTACGCATTCGACGCCGATCCCGGCGAGGAGCAGGGTCTCATTCTGCTGCTGCCGATCGCGCTGCTGGGAGCGTCCGCGCTGTATACGCTGCGGCGGGGCGCGGCCAATGCGCTGCTGTGGTTCGCCGTCATGCTGTTTGGCTTCCTCGCGCTGGTGTTCTGGGTCTACTGGGGTGCGCATGATCTCGGCATCCCGGCGCGACTGGCGGCACGGCTGACCAAGCTGGGCATGACCAGCGTCGGCGAATTGCGGCCGTGGGCCTTGGTGATGGGCACCGTCGTGACCCTGGCCTGGATCGTATTCCTGTCCCGCGTCAGCCGCTCACCGTTGCGCCCGATTCTGGTGTGGACGTCGGGCATGACCTTTATCTGGGCATTGTTGATGGCCCTGTTTCAGGCGCCTCTCGACCGCCGCCTGAGCTATGTCAGCGTAGGCGAGGTGCTGGCAGCGCAGGTGCCATCTACGGAGTGCATTCAGTCCTATCGGGTGCGCAGCCAGCAGCGTTTGCTGCTGGCCTATCACAGCAAACGTCTGATAGCGCCTGCCGATGCCGGCTGCAACTGGTTGCTGATTGAAACCCGCCACCGTGAAGCCGAACCACCTGTTCCGGCCGGCTGGGTCAAGCAGTGGGAAGGGGCGCGTCCCGGCGATCGCTCAGACCAATTCCACCTGTATGCACGGCGCTGAGCGGGTAGCAGCGGTCATCCTGGCAGGTGGCCAGGGCAGCCGCATGGGGGGGGCCGACAAAGGGCTGATCGATTACCATGGCCGCCCGCTGATCGAATGGGCGCTTGCTGCAATCGCCCCCCAAGTCGAAGAACTCGTCATCAGCGCCAACCGCAATCTCGATGTGTATGCCGGGTATGGCCACCGCGTGCTGCCCGATATCCTGCCCGATTTTTCGGGGCCCCTGGCAGGCGTGCTGGCGGCGCTTCAGGCGGTGGCGGCTGACTGGCTGGTGGTTGTGCCCTGCGACACGCCACATCTGCCGGCCGATCTGGCAGCACGTTTGCTGGAAGCGGCACAGCGCGAGAACGTGCCGCTGGCGGTGGCAGCGGATGACATGCGCACCCACCACACCTGCTTCATCGTGTGCGCCGATCAACGTGGCAGGCTCGCCGAGTTTCTTGCGCGGGGTGACCGTGCGGTGCGCCACTGGCAGGCGGGTCTGCCTTCAACAACGGCGCGGTTCGATGCAGCGCATCTGGCAAACCTGAACCGTCCGGAAGACTTGTCCCGCTTTTAGCGCGCCATTGCCGGCATCGTCTTGCCGTGATTTTTCATGCAAGGCTCGCTCATTGGAAATGAACACTATTTCAGTGCACACCCAGCAAAGCCGATTTCAGCTCCGCCTGTACAGGCTGGTCGCCCAGCCAGATGCGCAGTAGCGCACGGTAAAAATCCTCGCCGGGAATCGGCTTGCCCATCGCGCGGCCATTCACGGCCATCACCGTATCCGTGCCGGAAAAATCCAGCGTGAATGTGTCGCCCTCGCGCGCCTTGCCAGTGTCGAGGATGAGCTGGTTGAATGCCGCCACACGTGCGGCGAGCGCTTCACGCTCGCCCACCGGGGTGTTGCTGTCGAAGCCCTTGGCGAAGGCTGCGGCAAACGTTTCGGCGTCCACCTCGCGCAGAATCGTCAAGCGCATCCGTTTCGCGCCTTTCATGGCGAGCACCTCGGCCGCGCGCGGGGTCTGCGTGGGCAAATAAAGCGCTGCGACATATACCTTGAAAAACAGCCGCGTGCGTATCCCCGCGCCATTGAGCCGTAGGACGCGATCGTCGAGCCGGACCTGTTCGTCAACTTTAATTCCCGCAATTTCCGCTGCCTGAACCGGCACGCAAAACAACAAGGCCGCCAATACGATCAACCGGGTCAACATACCTGCTCTCCTCTGATATCAGTACGCAATATTGGCGCGCTCCGCGTTGGGTGATCAGGGCGCAGGCAATGCCTCGTCCAGAAGCTCCACCCAATGCCGCACCGGAACCTGGCTGCCCGATTGCAGATGGGTGAGGCAGCCGATGTTGGCAGTGACGATCATCTCCGGGTCCCCTGCCTGCAGATGGCCGAGTTTGCGCGACCTGAGTGCGCCGGCAATTTCGGGTTGCAGGATCGAATAGGTGCCGGCCGAGCCGCAGCACAGGTGTTTTTCCGTCACCGGTGTGAGTGCGAATCCGGCGTCGGCGAGCAGCACCTCGACGCCACCCGTGAGCTTCTGCCCGTGTTGCAGGGTGCACGGCGGGTGGTAGGCGATGCGTTTGAGCGCGGGGCGCGCGGCGAGGCGCTTTAAGGGTTCGCGCTCGGCGACGAGGATTTCGGAAATGTCCCTGGTTGCGGCGGACACGCGCGCGGCCTTGTCAGCATACGCGGCGTCGTGGCGCAGTAGCCAGCCGTAATCCTTCACCATCACGCCGCAGCCCGAGGCCGTCATCACGATGGCTTCCATGCTGGCGTCGAGATGCGGGATCCAGGCGTCGATATTGCGGCGCGCGGCGTTCAGACCTTCGTCGGTATCGTTGAGGTGATGCGCGAGCGCGCCGCAGCAGCCGGCTTCGTTCGCGGCGATCAGCGAAATGCCGATGCGATCGAGCACGCGCGCGGTGGCGGTGTTGATGTTGGGCTTGAGGCCGGGCTGCACGCAGCCTTGCAATACCAGCATGCGGCGGGCATGACGCGGTGCGGGCCAGTTGCCTGCGGCTTCGGCGGCCGGGATGCTGGCCTTCAGGAAACCCGGCATGAGGCCGCGAACGCTCTGGCCGAGCTTCAGCGCGCTGTTGAACAGCAGCGGCGAGCCGAGGCCGGTTTTCAGCGCCGCGCGCGCCGCGGTCTCGGCCACACCGCGTCCGACCTTTTCCTCGACGATGTGGCGCCCGATGTCGAGCAGCTTGCCGTATTCCACGCCCGACGGGCAGGTGGTTTCGCAGTTGCGGCAGGTCAGGCAACGGTCGAGGTGCAGCTGGGTCTTGGCGGTCGGCGTCGTGCCTTCGAGCACCTGCTTCATCAGGTAGATGCGGCCGCGTGGCGAGTCGAGCTCGTTGCCGAGAATCTGATAGGTGGGACAGGTGGCCAGACAAAACCCGCAATGCACGCAGCTGCGCAGAATGCGTTCGGCGACGTCGCCCTCGGTGGTGTTGCGGTAGGGTTCGGCGAGCTTGGTCTGCATGTCAAAAATCGGGGTACAGCCGGCCGCGGTTGAAAATGCCGCTGGGGTCGAAGCGCTGTTTCAGGTTGCGGTGCAGGGTCAGCAACGCCGGCGCGAGCGGGGTGAAGGCGCCGCCGGCCGGGGCGTCGCCGCGGAACAGGGTGGCGTGCCCGCCGGCAGTTTTCGCCGCCTCGCGCAGCGTGGCCGCCGACAGGTCAGAAGCCAGCCAGCGCACCGCGCCACCCCATTCGATCCATTGGGCCTCGCCCCCCGATCTATTGGAGACAGCCAAGGGCGGCGTGGTCGGTTTCACGCCCAGCCGCCATAGCGGGCGCTTGTCGAAGAAGGGCGTGGCTTGGTCGCGCAGGCGCTGCCAGAAGGCGGTTGCGTCCTTCAACGCTTCGCCACCGAGTTTGGCCTGTGCGGCCTGCACCGCGGACGCTGCGCCCGACAGCCGTACCGTCAGCAGGCCGGCGTGCCAAGAAGTCGCCGACAGTGGCAGCGGCTGCCCCGCCCACTGGTTCATTTTCAGGATGGCGTCGGCTTCGTCCAGTTCGAATTGCAGCGTGGTTTCCGCCGCCGGTTTCGGCAGCACCTTGAGCGAGACTTCGGTGAGCAGGCCGAGCGTGCCGAGCGCGCCGACCATCAGCCGCGACACGTCGTAGCCGGCGACGTTCTTGATTACCTGGCCGCCGAAGCGCAGCGGCTGACCCATGCCGTCGATCATGCGCACGCCGAGCACGAAGTCGCGCGCGGCGCCGGCGTAGGGGCGGCGTGGCCCGGACAGACCGGTGGCGATGCTGCCGCCCAGTGTGGCGTTAATCGGTTTGGGCGCAGGGAGTGCATCGTTCGCTCCCTCTCCCGCTTGCGGGAGAGGGAATTCGCCGTAGTGCGGGGGCTCGAACGCCAACATTTGCCCCTGTTCGGCGAGCAACGCCTCGATTTCGGCAAGCGGGGTGCCGGCACGCGCGGTCAGCACCAGCTCCTTCGGCTGGTAGTCGACCACGCCGGTGAGCGCGCGCGTGGCGAGTACCTCACCTTCATCGGCGTTGCCGTAGAACGTCTTGCTGCCGCCGCCTTGAATGATGAGCGGCGTAGCGTTTTCATGTGCAGCCCGGATGCGGTCGATTAAGGTGTCCAGCATCAGAACCTCGGCAACTCGGGGTGCGGCAGCTGGTTGTCGTGGATGTGCATCGCACCCCATTCGGCGCAGCGGTGCAGTTCAGGTACGGCCTTGCCGGGGTTGAGCAGCTTGTCGGGGTCGAACGCGGCTTTCACTTCGTGGAAGCGGGTCAGTTCCGGCGTGGCGAACTGCGTGCACATCTGCCTGATTTTCTCCAGGCCGACGCCGTGCTCGCCGGTGATGGTGCCTCCGACTTCGACGCACAGTTCGAGAATCTTGCCGCCGAAGCTTTCGGCCTTGTGCAATTCGCCGGGTTGGTTTGCGTCGAACAGGATCAACGGATGCAGGTTGCCGTCGCCGGCGTGGAACACGTTGGCCACCGGCAGACCGAACTCCGCGCTCATCTCGCTGATACGGCGCAGCACATGCGGCAGCTGGCCGCGCGGGATGGTGCCGTCCATGCAGTAGTAGTCGGGCGACAGCCGCCCCACCGCGGGAAAGGCGGCCTTGCGCCCGGCCCAGAATTTGAGGCGCTGTTCCTCGCTCTCGGCAGTGCGAATCTCTATCGCGCCGGAGGCGGCGAGCACCTTGCGCACGGTGAAGATGTCGTCCGACACTTCCTCGTTGATGCCGTCGACTTCGCACAGCAGCAGCGCCGCGCAGTCGAGCGGATAGCCGGCGTGTACGAAGGCCTCGGCGGCCTGGATCGCGAGCCGGTCCATCATCTCCAGCCCGGCCGGGATGACGCCGGCAGCGATGATGTTGCCGACTGCCGCGCCGGCTTTCGCCACGTCGTCGAACGCCGCCAGCACCACCTGCGCGCGCTCGGGGCGCGGCAGCAGCTTGACCGTGACCTCGGTGATCACCGCCAGCATGCCTTCCGATCCGGTCAGCAGGGCCAGCAGGTCGTAGCCCGGGCTGTCGAGCGCTTCGCTGCCGATTTCGAGCAACTGGCCGTCGATCGTCCACGCGCGCAGCTTGAGAATATTGTGCACCGTCAGTCCGTATTTCAGGCAGTGCACGCCGCCGGAGTTTTCCGCCACGTTGCCGCCGATCGAACAGGCGATCTGCGATGACGGATCGGGCGCGTAGTAAAGATTGTGCGGCGCGGCGGCTTCTGAAATCGCCAGGTTGCGCACCCCGGGTTCGACTACGGCGGTGCGCGCCAGCGGGTCGATGGACTTGATGCGGTTGAGCTTGGCCAGTACCAGCAGTACCGCGCCGTCGACCGGCAACGCGCCCGCCGACAGTCCGGTGCCGGCGCCGCGCGCCACCACTGCCACCTTGTGCTGATGGCACAACTGCAGGATTGCCGCCACCTGCGCTTCGTTCTCCGGCAGCGCCACCACGTCGGGTGTGTTGCGGTACGCCGCCAGGCCGTCGGATTCGAACGGCAGCAAATCCTCGCGCTCGTTGAGCACGCAGTGCGGCGGCAAGAGGCGGCGCAGCTGGGAGAGGAAGGCGGGACTGAGCATGGCTGTCGGGCGAAGGTTCAGGCTGCGAGTTTAGCCGGGCTCGCCTGCGCGTGCGAGGGCGCGAGGCGCCGCCATGCTTCCGCGAGGGCGTCGTCGCCGCCGACATTGCCGGGGAATATCACCACGGGCAACTGAGGCAGGCGGTGATTGGGCGGCGTTTGCACCACGGGGACGCCGGGCAGAATCTGCCCCAGCACGCGCGAGGCGGTCAGCGCCAGTCCGCTGGAGAGCACGTCGTTGGAGGTGATGCCGCCCTTGCTGATGAGAAAACCCAGCGTAGCCGGCAGCTGCCGCACTACATCCATCAGGGTGCCCGACACCGCTTCGCCAAATTCCAGTCTTTCCGCCACGCTGGCGAACTGCCGCTCGGTGCGGCTGGTGAATACCACCGGGGTGAGGCCACGTGCGTGGGCGTGGGCGATGCTGGCGGTCAGTTCTTCCACTAAGGTGTTGCGTGCCCCGGGCAGGCGGGCGACGTCGAGCGGCAGGCCGACCGTGCCGCGTTCCTTCAGCAGCGTGGTCAGCTGCGCGGTGGTCTTGGCAACGTGCGAGCCGACGATGACCGCTCCGGGTTGCCGGTCGCGCACCAGGCTGGCGAATGACTCTGCTGCGACAGGTTGCGGCGGCAGTTTCGCCAAGGCGGTGAGCAGCGAGGCCGCGCTGCGGAACAGCAGGCGGCGGCCAGAGGCGGCGGCTTTCAGCACGGCATCTGCGAAAACCCGGTAGTCATCGGGCGTTTCGCCATCGACCACGCCGATCGCGTTGTCATGCAATTTGGCCAGCCAGGCGTCGGTCTGGTCGGCGTGCAGGTCTTTGAGCGTCAACCGCGCCACATCCCCGGCCGCAACGCGGCAGCCGGTTTTCTCTGCCACGTAATCGGGGAGAAATGCCGTGCGGTAGCCGAACACCGAGTCGCGCGCGAATTCGGTTTCGTGGGTGGGCACCGGCTTGCCGTCGATCATCAAATAATGCGTGCTGTCGCGCGTGATGCGTCCACCCTCGAAGAACGCCGGGGTGAGCAGGGTCGCATCGAAAGGTCCGAGCACCTCATTCATCACGTCGGTTTCCACCGGGTAGTGGCCGCGCAGGGTCGAGTCCGAGCGCGACACGAACAGCACCGGCCCGGCGTAATCATCGAGCGCGGTCTTCAGGTTCGTGCACACCTCGCGCGTGATCGCGGCGGCGCGCTGCGCGTCCATCCCGCGCGTGTTGGTGAGGATGAAGAACAGCGGCGCGGCGTCGGCCAGCGCCGTCTTCAGTGTGGCGACGTCCCAGCGCGTCAGCAGCAGGCAGGAATGCACCGTCTGCGACCCGGTGGGGTCGTCGTCGAGAACGATGATTTTCGGGTTCATGATCAATACCTTTTTTTGTCCGCGAAGGACGCGAAGGAATAACCCTAGAAATGATCTTGGATTGAGACTTCGACAATCATTTGGTTTTCTTCGCGTCCCTTCGCGGATCAATCAGTTATTAAACTGCCGCCCGCTCCAGCATCGCCAGCGCCCGCGCGTGCATCGCCTGCGCGTTCATGCCGTTGAAGTCGAAAAGATGCTGCGGGCTGGCGGTGGTTTCGCCGCGCTTCCAGCAGAACACGTCGCGCTGGGCGGCCTGGCTGCGCAGCAGCACCGGCTCCAGCGGTGCCGAGGGGCCGCCGGTGACACCGATCAGCACGTCGCCGTGGAACATTGCCCTGAACGCAGCGTCGCCCATGAAGCGGCCGTCGGGTTCCGACACGCTGTCCCACAGCACGTCGCTGGGGCGGTACAGCCGGCGCGGATTGACCACGGCGACGATGCGCGAGCCGATGCCGGCTTCGGCCAGCTGCTCCGCGGCGGCGAACACCGGCTGCAGCACCATGTCGCCGGTCACCGCGAATACCACGGTGTGCGAGCCTGGACGTTCCTGCAGCACCATCGCGCCGTCGTCGATCGCCTGGTAGCTCTGCGCCATGGTGGCGTGCACCGGCAGCGACGACTTCGACGCAGTGATGACGATGCCCTTGTTATGCTGCTTCAGGGCCCAGTCATAGCTCGCCTGGATCATGTTGGCGTCGACCGGGAACAGCGGGTAGACGTTGCCGTTGCGCATCATCGCGGCGAAGTAGCTTTCAATCTCCGGACGCTGGTGGGTCCAGCCGTTGCGGCCCTGCTCCAGCGCGCCGGCGGTGAACAGGCACACCGTGGCGGGCGTCGGGCGGCGCAGTTCGGCCATCGCCTGCGTCACCGTCTGCCAGATCGGCAGGCCATTGATGGCGAAGGATTCGTAGCTGCACCACAGGCTGCGGCCGCCGAACAGTGCGACCCCCACCGCGAGGCCGGCGCAGGCGTCCTCGTTGAGCGGTTCGTAGACCTGGCCGGACGGGCCCTGGAAGTAGAGGGCGTCGGCGGTCGGGTGGCGGATGGTCAGCGCCTTGTTGATGTTGGCCATGCCCGAGGCTTCGTTGCCGTCGGCGTTGGTGACGACGAAGTGCGGGTCGCGCTTGCCCACTTCGCCGACCATGTGGCCGAAGGCGGTGGTGGGGATGTGGTTTTCGCCGACGGCGAATTCGTTGAGTGGCAGACCGGCCAGGCTGGGCAGTTCACGCACGATTTCGGTCACCGCCACGCGCGCGGCGGGGCCGCCGCCGGCGTGGCGGAAGTTCTCGCGGGTGATGGACCAGGCCTGCAGCGGCAGTGCACGACGCTGCAACCCGCCTTTCACATCATCGGAGTCGAGCGTGTGGTGCGCATAGAGGTTGTGCGACTTCGCCCCGGTGGCGTGCACGCCCGCGCCCTTCAGCTGCTTGACGATGAGACAGGCGCGGCGACCGGAGAGCGCGCTGCGCGCGGCGGCATCGGCGGCTTGCAGGATGGCGCCGGTGAAGGCCATGCGTGCCTTGAACCCGAAGGTCGTCGAATCCGTGTACACCGGCGCATCGGACGTGTCGGCGAAGTCGCGGGCATCGATCAGCTGCACTTCTTCAAAGCCGTGCGCGCGCCAGTAGTCGGTCATGCGCGCGTTGTCCCACAGCGACACCATGCTGTGGTGTTCCTGCGAATAGCCGTTCCACACCAGCACCGGCAGATAGTTGGTGATGTCCGGATAGGCGGTGGCGAAGTGCTGGAACGCACTCATGATGTAGGGCTCGCCGAGACCTCCGTCGCCGATGGTGACGGGGAACAGCTTGTCGCGATGCAGATAGGCGCCGGCGAGCGCGAAATGCTGGCCCTGGCCGAGCGGGCCGGCGGGGGCCAACAGGCCGGGGATCGCGCCCGACAGGTGGCCCAAGAGGCCGTGGCGCTCACGGAAGCGCGCGCGCATGTCGGCGACGGTGTGGATGCCCATGGCTTCCAGCGAGGTGTCGAGGAACATCGCCGAATAGAAACCGGGCGCGTGGTGGCCGACTTCGGTCACCATGTTGCGGTGGCCCAGCAGATGCAGCGCAGCGACCGCGTCGGCGCTGGAGGCGAAGCCGCCGGGGTGGCCGGAGGACTTGCTGCCGGTGACCTGCAGGGTCAGGTAGCGCAGCGCGTCTGCAGCCAGCAGGGTTTGGTAGACCGCTGCTTCGCTGGTTGCATCCGGTAGCGCGGGCTGGTCCGGCCCCAGCAAGGGCGCCGCACCAAGACGGTCGATTTCCGGCCAGGTGTCGGCGAAATACTGGATACCCTCGCAAAAGGCGGGGAAGGTCTCGGGGGTGGATTGCATCAGGGCGCTCATTGCGATTCCTTTCATATTGTGAAAATTATTTACATGATGTGAAACGGTGAGTGTATTGAAGCAGCAAAAACCAAAAATTTCACATTGCGTGATAAATTTTCACTTTATGAAAGATCAGATCTCTTCAATCCAGGTCCTGGATCGCGCCATGTCGCTGGTCAACCTCCTAGCGCGCGCGCCGGGGCCGATCAGCCTCACCCGGCTGGCCGGGCAGGCCGGCCTGCATACTGCCAGCGCGCATCGCATCCTCGGCGCGCTGATGGCGCATGGTCTGGTCGAGAAAACCGGCGCCGGCGAATACGACCTGGGAGTGCGCTGGCTGGAAATGGGGAATCGCTTGCGTGTGCGCCTGAACATCCGTCAGGTGGCAATGCCCTGGATGCAGCAATTGGCCGAACTGACCGGCGAGACCGTCAACCTGATCGTGCGGCGCGGCGACGAGGCGGTGTACGTGGAGCGCGTGTCGGGTGGGCAGACGCTGATCCAGGTGGTGCAAGTGGTGGGTGCGCACGCACCCCTTCACGTCACTGCGGTCGGCAAGATCTTTCTGGCCGAGGACAGCGCCAGCGGCGTGATGGGTTACGCTGAACGCACCGGCTTGCCTGCCTTTACATCAAACACCCTGACCACGCTGGAAAGCCTGAACGCCGAGCTGAATCAGATCCGGCAGACGCAGGTCGCGTACGACCGCGAGGAAGCCGAGGTCGGTGTGGCGTGCATCGGCGCGCCGATACGCGATGCCGAAGGCAAGCTGATTGCCGGGTTATCCATTTCTGCCCCTGCCGATCGCCACAAGCAGGCCTGGGCCGAGGCACTTAAAAAGGCCGCCAATCAGACGGGCGCTTCCCTGGGGTATCTGGCCAATGACTGAAAACAACAAAGCCTCACGTGTAAGTCCTTGCTGTGCAGGGTCTTTATTGGCAAGGTGGCGGCCATGACAACCCTTCCCCCCGTAACCCGATTCCAGATCGCCGCCTGGCTGATGATGGCAGCAGGCCTGCTGCTTACCCTAACGGTTCATCTGCTACCCGCGTTGCTGTCGGGTCTGCTGGTGGTCCAATTGGTCTATCTGCTGGCGCCTCGCTTTGTCATTGGCCGGCTCGACCACAACTGGGCCAAGGTGCTGGTGGTGTCGCTTATTACCCTGATCGTATTGGGCGCGCTGGGCGGGTTCACCGCTGCCTTGATTCTGTACCTGCGGACCGAGGGAGGGCTAGCCGGCTTGCTGACCAAGATGGCCGAAATCATCGAGAACTCCCGCCAGCTCTTGCCGGCGTGGGCTGCGGAGTGGCTCCCTCAGGGCGATAAATCGGGCATCCGCGCCGGCCTGGTCGAATGGCTGCGCATCCACGCGCGGGATATCCGCCTACTCAGCGGTCACGCCGGCCGCGTGCTACTGCATTTCATCATCGGCCTCATCATCGGCAGCTTCATTGCGCTGGGTGGGGCGAGTCCACACCAGACGCTTGCACCGATGGCGCAAGCCATGGGCGAGCGGGTGCACCGCCTGGGTGAGGCTTTCCGCCGCGTGGTCTTCGCTCAAGTACGCATCTCCGGACTCAATGCGCTGTTGACCGCGGTTTATCTGATGGTCGTGCTGCCTGGGTTCGGGGTGCATTTGCCTTTTACCAAAACGATGATCGTCGTCACCTTTATCGTCGGCCTGCTGCCAATACTGGGCAACCTTGTGTCGAACACGGTCATTGTCATCATTTCGTTGTCGCATTCGCTCTATGTAGCCGCCTCCTCGCTGGCCTTTCTGGTCATCATCCACAAACTCGAATATTTCGTGAATGCCCGTATCATCGGTAGTCAAATCAAGGCACGTGCATGGGAACTGCTGATCGCCATGGTCGCAATGGAAGCAGCCTTCGGGATGCAGGGTGTCATCGCGGCGCCGATCTTTTACGCATACGTGAAAAAAGAATTGTCAGACAGGGAGCTCATTTAATGTCCAACGACGCAGAATCACTCGTCATCACGGCCGCCGGGGAAGACAAAATCGGTCTGGTGGAAGGCTTCACCCGCCGCATCAGCGAATCCAGCTGCAACATCGAGGAGTCGCGCATGGCCGCGTTGGGGGGCCGCTTTGCGCTGATGATGAGGGTGACCGGCAACTGGGACGCGCTGGCCAAGCTGGAAGCGCGGCTGCCCGCTGTCGGTGAAGAACTGGGGTTGTCGATTATCCAGCAGCGCACCCGGCCCACGCGTGCCGACAAGCCGCTGATCCCTTACACCGTTGAAGTCGCCGCGCTCGACCAGCCCGGCATCGTCAACAGCCTTGCCAATTTCTTCGCGCGGCTGCACATCAATATCGAGGCGCTCGATACCGAGACCTACCCCGCGCCGCATACCGGTGCACCGATGTTCGCCGTCCACATGACCCTGGGGATTCCCGCCGACGCCCATATTGCAACCCTGCGCGGCGATTTTCTGGATTATTGCGACGACCAGAACCTGGACGCGACGTTCGAGCCGGTGCGCATGTAAAAACTGGAGATGATTGTCAGGCAAGCCAGGGTGACGTCTCACAGCGGGTCGCGGTAGCCCCGCCCTGGCGGACCAAGCTTGGTTCATCCGCAAACCACGTCGATCTGGTCCTAGGCCGATTGCTGAAGGCGCCTCGACAGCCGGAATAACGGGCAGGCGCTCGGTGCGGCAAACAAATGATGGCGCAAGGGAACTCGCCTGCCGCCTATCCCGCTGTGAAGGTACGGCTGACCCCGCATCTTGGCGGCTCAGTCACCTTGCCTGCTGCCATTCTCAACATCGCTGCCTGATCATTCCTCGCTGACGTTGAGTTCGGTATAGAACATCGGCATCACATCATCCTGCTTGTGCAGGCGCGGCTGGCTGCGTAGCAGTGCCGCTTCCACGCGAGCGGCCTGCAGCGCGGCGCGGTCGATCATCGCGGGATACAGCCGGCAGTGCTTCTCGACTGATTCGGCCTGTTGGCAGGCGGCAGCCTCCAGCGCACTGCGGATGGCGGGTTCGAGATGCGGCAACAGCAGCATCCATGGCGCCTGCCACGCGTGGTAATCGTGCACCAGCCGGACATGCGCCGGGTCCATGTCGGTGGTGGCGATGAACAGCGGCGGGAAGGCGTCGGCGTCAAGTACACGCCCGTTCAAGCTGTCGCCCCCCCTCAGCGCATGCAATCCCAGTCCGGTGCCGTCGTCGGAGCGGCGGAACCACTGTGCCACGCCGCTGGAGAGGCTGTTCACATAACGTGTGAGATAGACCCCGGCGGGTTCGGCCAGATCAGAGATGGACGCGCTTTTGAATTGTTCCTGCGCAGCCATGCCGGCGCGCCAGTCGAGCGGCGGCTTGGTGTCGGTTTCGCTGTCGGCGCGCACGCTGTGCAACAGGGCAAGCGGCTGGTCGTTGCGGTCGAGCAGCCACAATTCGAAGAAGTCGCGAAACTTGAACGGTACCTCGCGATACACTTTGAGCAGATGCTCGTACACCAATGCGCCCATGTTCTCCAGCCGCTTGAAGTCGTCTGACGGGAACAGCGGCCCACGCTTGAGCCCCTTTTCTGCCGACCAGTGGCCGTAGCGGATGTCGGAAATCAGCGCACGCTTGCCGGCACGCCCCAGGCCATCGAGCAGTGCGTCGTTGGCCACATAAATGTCCCACTCGATGCCGTCGGTGGTGACCGCCTCGGCCGACTGGTAGCGAATGGTGTGCACCACCCCGCGAAACGGGTTGAGCAGGCGTTGGGCATAGCATTCGATCTGCATGAGGCTAAACTCTACCGCAGTTGCTGGCGCTTTCGAATCATGGCTGCGGCTGCCCGGTCGAGCCGTCCTTGCCGGCCGTGCTCATCCAGGCAAACATTGACGCGCGCATGGCCTCTTCCACCGAGATGTCGATCGGCCGAGTCCAGTCGCGCGGCACAAATACCGTGTAGCCGCCGATCATGTAGCCCATCGGCAGATAAACGGCCACACGGTCGCCCTGCAGAAAACCGCCAGGCAGGTCGTCGACGCGCTGGCGCGTGACCAGCCCAACTATTTCAATTTCCTGCCCCGGCATCTTGAGCGCTACCACGGTTTGCTGAGCAGCCTGATCGCGGCGGGGTGAAAAAAAAGCGGCAAAATCCTTGAGCGAGGAATAAATGCTCTTGACTACCGGCAGGTTGGTGAAGGGCAGTTCCACCAGCGACAGCAGCTTGCCCGCCGCAGGGTGCGACACCAGAAACCCGAGCAGAAAAATGCCGGTAATTCCCAGCAGCAAGCCCATTCCCGGCACGTAATATTCGCCGATGAATGGCCGGATCAGTTGCATGGCAAGTGCTTCGCTCCAGCTAAGAAAAATATAGAAAAGATAGACTGTCAGTCCGAGAGGCAAGGCGGTGATCAGGCCGCGAAAGAAATATTGATAGAGCTGTTTGGCCAATTTTGAATCCCGGTGCGCTAATACCATTTATACCCTATCGTCAGCATAGCAGTGCGGTGTGAAATCCAGACCCGAAAACATAGCCCGGATTTGGATTTGCGCCAGCATTGTTTCTCGCATGCGGCCGCCGTATCCCGACTGCAAAAAAAAAGAGTAGGCGTGCGGGCTTCAGTCCTGCGCAGCGCTGCCGATTATTCTGCAGATGCCCGCAGGTTTGTAATGGAGGAACATAGTGTGCTGAATCGTCTTGTAGGAATGTGGTCGGGCAATCGGGATAACGCCACCGCACAGCCGCATCGTACCGCGGTGACCGAGGTGGACGCAGCGCCCAGGCCGGCCCCCCACGCCGCTCCGGCGGCCAAGGCGCCCTCGGTGATGCGTCGCGAGGCCATGCTGGGCCGCGATCAGCGGGTGGCGGCTTACACCTTCATGTTGCGCCGCACACTGGATGACCAACGCGATTCGACCCTGCCCGATGTGCAGCGTCTCTACGATGAAACCCTGCTCGGCAACCTCCAGCGCATGGATGTTTCGCGCCTGCTAGAACAGCGCCTGGCCTTCGTGCCGATGACACCTGCCTCCCTGCATTACCCGCTCATTGATACCTGGCCTGCCGCAGGCACAGTGTGGATATTGAAGATCGATGCCAAGACCCAGATCGATGACACTCTGCTCACCCGGCTGGCTGAGCTGAAGTCACACGGATTTCGCTTCGCCATCTACGCCGACTCGATAATTCACCCCGAGCAGCATGGACTGCTGCTGCACGCTGACTATGTGTTGCTGGACGTCAGCAACGAGGACATCCCCGGCATCACTGCGCAGATGGCAGTCATATCCAAGGCGGCTGCGGGCAAGCATTTTGTGGCAACCGGCGTGCAGACGCTGGAAGCATTTCACATGTGCCAGAAGCTGCAGTTCGCCCTGTTCATGGGGCCGTTCATCACCCGTCGCGAAACGCTTGATAGTCCAGTCATGGAGCCGTCGCGAGCCAAAGTGCTCGACCTGATGAACCGGGTGCGCACGGGTGCCGAACAGCCTGAACTGGGGGCACAGTTCCGCCACGATCCTGCGCTGCTGGTGCGCCTGCTGCGCTATGTCAATTCGCCCGGCATGGGGCTGATGCACAAGATCGGCGGCATTGAGCAGGCGCTGATGGTGATGGGGCAGGACAAGCTCTATCGCTGGCTGACGCTGATCCTGTTTACTGGCGGCAAGACCCGGGAGCTCGATCAGGCGTTGCTGGAAAATGCCCTGGTGCGTGGGCGGGTGGCGGAGCAACTGGCCGGGCGCGCGCTGTTTGCCAAGGCGCGCGATGAGATTTTTGTCGCCGGGCTGTTCTCCTTGCTCGATGTGGTGATGCACATGCCGATGGAGCAGGTGCTGAAGCAGATCAACCTGCCCGCTGAAATCACCGAGGCCATAGTGTCGCAACGCGGACCCTATGCGCCCTATCTGGCCCTCGCCATCGCCTGCGAGCAGGATGACCTGAGCAGCATCGAAACCCTGGCCGGTCAGATCGGGCGTGACGTTGCCGACATCAACGGTGTGCACATGGGTGCGCTGCTATGGGCGCAACAACTGTCCGCCGACGTATGAGCTGACCCATGGCGACGGCTTCGGGCAGCGCCGCCGTGTGGTGCGTTTACATGCTGCGCTGCGCCGACGACTCGCTCTACACCGGCATCACCACTGACGTTGCCCGGCGCGTTGCCGAACACAACGGCGACAGCGGGCTGGGTGCACGCTATACGCGCAGCCGGCGTCCAGTGCAACTGGTCTATGTCGAAGCCGCAGCCAGCCGCGCGGAAGCCACTCGGCGCGAGATGGCGATCAAGCAGCTGGATCGCGCGGGCAAACTGGCGCTGTGTGCTTCGGCACTGTAAATCGCTTTTCTGTTTCAGCCGTTCTTTGCGTCATTCAGGCGTGCTTGCAGCTGCGGCATGACGGCCTCGACGGCGCGACGACCGGCGTTGATGGCAACGCTGGCGCGGTGAAATTCCATCAACCCAAAATCCGCGAGCAGGGGCGTCACCATCACGTCCGCCGGTTCGCCCGCCAGCCGGCTGCGCGTGATCAACACCTGCATGATGTTGATGCTGCTCGCCAGCACGTCGAGCATGGCGGGGATTTTGGGTCTGTTGTCGTGGTTGATGCCGAGCTGCGACATGCGGGTCTGGATGCGCGCCATGACGGTGTTGGCCAGGGTTTCGGGTTCCGGCCTGGTGCGTTTGCGCGGTGCTTTGGCTGACCCGGTCTTGAAGTGGCGTCCCAGCAGATCTGCATTCAGGTCCACTGCAATCACCAGGTCTGCCCCCATTGCCCGGCATAAGGAAACCGGCACCGGATTGACTAGCCCACCATCGACCAGCCAGCTGCCGTCGCGCTGAGCCGGAGTGAACAGACCGGGCAGTGCGATTGAGGCGCGCACTGCATCCGACACCCTGCCCTCGCGCAGCCACACTTCGCGGCCGCGTTGCAGATCGGTGGCGACGGCGCCGAATGGGCGCGCCAGTTCATGGATGTCGCGATCGACAAATTGACTGCGGAAGAACTCGATCAGCTTGTCGCCCTTGATCAGCCCACCGTTGAGCGTCACATCCAGGAAGCTCACCACCGTTTGCAGTCGCAGGCTGCGCACCCAGGTTTCCAGCCGGTCGAGTTCGCCGCCGACATAGGCCGCGCCCACCAGCGCGCCGATAGAGGTGCCGCAGACCAGATCGGGCTCGATGCCGACGTCCTGCAGCGCGCGAATGACACCGATATGCGCCCAGCCACGTGCCGAGCCGCCACCGAGGGCGAGGCCGATCCGGGCGCGGGCCTGGGGAGGATGCGGTTGTGCTGGATTCATTCGCCCAGTCTAGTCGGCTTCGCGCTCGAGGCCACAGCACTCCACCCGCTCGTTCTCGTGCGGTGAACTCAGGATGGTGCCGGTGACGGGGTTGGGGCGAAACACGGTGCAGCCCTTGAGCCCCAGCGTATGGGCCTGCCGGTAAAGATCCTCGAAGCGTTCGAAAAGGATATCGGCGGCCACGTTGATGGTTTTGGAAATCGCGTTGTCCACGAAAGGCTGCAATGCCGCCTGCATCTGCAGATGGGCAAGCGGATCAATCTGCTGCGCCTCGACCAGGGCGGGGGGCGTGCCGTCGCGCCCCTGCTGCTGCCACACTTGCAGGGCGCAATCGACCACCCGATGGGTGCGATAGCTGCCCTCTCTCCCCAATACGCGACGTTCCGCCTCGGCGGCGAATATCGGCTCAATGCCACTGGAGCAGTTGTTGGCCAGCAGGCTGATGGTGCCGGCAGGCGCGATCGCCAGCAGGTGGCTGTTGCGAATGCCGTGTACGGCGATGCCGTCGCGAATGTCGGCGGACAGGCGGCTGACGAAGCCGCTCGCCAGAAAGGCTTCGCGATCCAGGCCGGGAAACGACCCCTTCTCGCGTGCGAGATCGATGGATGCACGGTAGGCGGCATCGCGCAGGGTCTGCATCACGCGTGCCGCCAGTGTCCGTGCCATCTCGCTGTCGTAGCGCTGGCCGAGCAGCACCAGTGCATCGGCCAGCCCGGTGATGCCAAGCCCGATACGCCGTGTGCTTCGTGCCTGCGCGGCTTGCGCCGGCAGCGGATAGCGGGATACGTCGATGACATTGTCGAGAAAGCGCACCGCCATCTGTGCCGCGGCAGCCAGCGCTTCCAGGTCGAATCGGGCGCCGGCAGCGAAAGGTGAGCTGGCAAAGGCGACGAGGTTGAGCGAGCCGAGGTCGCAGGCACCGTAGGGCGGCAGCGGAATTTCGCCGCAGGGATTGGTGGCAGCGAGCGTCTCGCGGTCGGCGAGCGTGTTGTCGCGGTTGATTGCGTCGACGAACAGCACGCCGGGCTCGGCGGTGTCGTAGGCTGCACGCAGGATGCGCTGCCACAGGGCGCGCGCTTTCACCGTGCGCAGCACGCGGCAGGGAACCTCTACAGGGACCCCGCTCCAGCGACGCAGCAAGGTGCTGCGGTCCGCAGGCTCGCCCGGGTGGAGCGGAAACAGCAGCGGCCAGTCGCGATCCTCGGTCACCGCCGCCATGAAATCATCGCTGACCTGTACCGACAGATTGAAATGCCGCAGCACTGCGGGGTCGCGCTTGGCGTCGACGAAGGTTTCGATGTCGGGATGGTCGCAGCGCAGCGTCGCCATCATCGCGCCGCGCCGTGCGCCGGTCGACAGCATGGTGGCGCACATGGCATCCCAGATGTGCATGAAGGACACCGGGCCGGAAGCGATGCTGCCTGTGGCGGCAGCCACCATGCCGGCCGGGCGCAGGGTGGAAAAATCGTAGCCCACGCCTCCGCCATGCTGCATGGTGAGCGCGCCTTCCTTCAGTGCCTCGAAAATGTGCTCCAGATCATCGGCGATCTCGCCCATGACGAAGCAGTTGAATAGCGTTACCCGGTGCCCGGTGCCGGCGCCGGCGAGAATGCGGCCACCGGGCAGGAAGCGGAAACCATCCAGCAAGCCGTAAAAGCGTTCGGCCCAGGTGTCACGGTCCTGCGCTTCGGCCTGTGTGATCGCCTGCGCCACCCGCCGCCAGCTGGCGCGGATGTCGGTCTCGCCGTCGGCACGGTAGCGGGTCTCCCAGATATGGCGGGAGATGTCCATGCTGAAGGGGTCGGGCAGCGTCATGGCGTGGCGATGCGGACAGAGAGTTGAGGCATTATCTGTTTCCCCATGTTTTTTGAGTGCCTGTACCCTTTAGGGTATAGCTGCTTCTGCGCCAGGCTGGCTTTGATTATGATTTCGACTCACCCCTATTCTGCACTGACACCCGATTGCGCGCTCGACGCGCTCGACAGCACCGGCCTGCGCGCCGACGGTCGCCTGCTGGCGCTGAACAGCTATGAAAACCGTGTTTACCAGATGGGAGTGGAGGATGCCGTAAACCCGGTGGTGGTCAAGTTCTATCGTCCCGAGCGTTGGAGCGATGCCGCCATTCTGGAAGAACACGCGTACACCGCCGAACTGGCTGTGCGCGAAATCCCGGTGGTCGCCCCGCTGGAATTGAACGGCGCCACCCTCCACCTTCATTCCGGGTTCCGTTTCGCCGTGTACCCCAAGCAGGGTGGGCGCATGCCGGAATTTGACCGCGCCGACACCCTGCAACGGATGGGGCGCTTCCTTGGCCGCATCCACGCGGTGGGCGCGCAGGCAAATTTTTCGCACCGGCCGGTTCTGGACATCGAGACTTTCGGATTCGCGTCGCGCGACTTCCTGCGAGCAGGAAACTGGCTGCCGCCTGATCTGATTGCCGCGTGGGACAGCGTGGTCGACCACGCCCTTTCGAGCGTGGCACATTGCTACGAACGCGCGGGTAAAGTGCGCGCCATCCGCTTGCATGGTGACTGCCACGCCGGCAACGTGTTGTGGACCGAGGCGGGGCCGCATTTTGTCGATTTCGACGACAGCCGCATGGGGCCGGCGGTGCAGGATCTGTGGATGCTGATGTCCGGGGAGCGCGAGGAGCAGCAGGCGCAGATTACCGAAATACTTTCGGGCTACGAGGACTTCGCCGAATTCGATCCGCGCGAACTGCATCTGGTCGAAGCACTTAGAACCCTGCGACTGATGCACTACGCGGCCTGGTTGGCCCGTCGCTGGGACGACCCGGCTTTCCCCGCCGCGTTTCCGTGGTTCAATACGCAGCTGTATTGGCAGGCACGCATCCTCGAAATGCGCGAGCAAATTGCGTTGATGGACGAGGCCCCTTTGATAGCATAAAAATAAATCAACCGCGATGTCCGGATTGTGGAAAGGCCATTTCCTGCAAGCTTGGGGGGCATGCGTTCAGCGTTCCCTTTGTGGTGTCATTTGAATGATTCGCGGTGAATAGAGGTCAATCAATATGTGCGGCATAGCAGGTGAATTCCGGTTCGATAGCATGGCGCCCGACGCGGCGGCGATGGCGCGCATGCTGGCAAAGCTGGCGCGGCGCGGGCCCGATGCCGAGGGCCAGCACGTCGACGGGCCGGTGCGCCTGGGCCACCGGCGGCTGGCGATCATCGACCTGTCGCCGCGCTCGGCGCAGCCGATGCTCGACGCCGCCAGCGACACCGCGCTGGTGTTCAACGGCACCATCTACAATTACCCCGAGCTGCGTGCCGAGCTGATCGCGCTGGGCCATGTCTTTCATTCCGACGGCGACACCGAAGTCATCCTGCGCGCGTATTTGCAGTGGGGCGAAGCCTGCGTCGAACGCCTGCACGGCATGTTCGCCTTTGCCCTCTGGAACCGCGAGACCTTGTTCATCGCGCGCGACCGTCTCGGCATCAAGCCGCTGTATTACAACGAAAACTTCAGGCGTTTCCGTTTCGCCTCGACGCCGCAGGCGCTGCTGGCAGCGGGCGATGTCGATACCGGAATCGACCCGGTGGCGCTGCATCACCTGTTCACCCTGCATGCCGTGGTGCCGGCGCCACGCACGATCTACAACGGCATCCGCAAGCTCGCGCCCGGCACCACGCTGACGGTCAACGCGCGTGGCGAACTGCGGCACCGCAAATACTGGTCGCTGAAGGCACAGCGTCCGGCTGTGCCGGCTGCCCAATCGGAATGGGGCGAGGCCGAATGGACCGAGGCCATCCACGCAAGCCTGCGCCAGGCGGTGAAAAAGCGCATCGAGATCGCCGACGTGAAAGTGGGCGTTCTGCTCTCGGGCGGGCTCGATTCGAGCCTGCTGGTGGCGTTGTTGGCCGAGCAGGGAGTACCCGACCTGATGACATTTTCGGTGGGTTTCGAGGACCAGCCGGAAGAGCGCGGCAACGAGTTCGAATACTCCGACCCGGTGGCGGCGATGTTCGGCACGCGTCACCACAAGTTCCTCATCCCCAATTCGGAGGTGCTGCGCCGCCTGCCGGAAGCGGTCGATGCCATGTCCGAGCCGATGTTCGCTCAGGACTCAGTGGCGTTTTATCTGCTGGCCGAGCAGGTCAGCAAGACGGTAAAGGTGGTGCAAAGCGGGCAGGGCGCCGATGAAGTGTTCGGTGGCTATTTCTGGTATCCGCGCATGGCGGCGGAAACCTCGGGCAGTGCGCTGGAGCGTTTCCGCCGCCATTACTTCGACCGCGACCATGACGAATTCCTGGAGATGCTGACCCCGGCCTATCACGGCACCGACTACACGGCGCAAACCATCGCCGTGCATCTGGCCGAGCCGTTCGCCGATGAGTTCATCGACCAGGTATTGCGCCTGGACACCACCCTGCTGATCACCGACGATCCGGTGAAGCGCGTCGACAATATGACCATGGCGTGGGGGCTGGAGGCACGCGTGCCTTTTCTCGATCACCAGCTGGTGGAATTGGCAGCATCGATGCCGCCCGACCTGAAACTGGCATCCGAGGGCAAGCATGTATTGAAAACCATTGCGCGCGGCCTGATCCCCGACGCCGTGATCGACCGCAAGAAAGGCTATTTTCCCATGCCCGCACTCAAGTATGTGCGCGGCGAGTTTCTCGATTTCATGCGCGATATTCTCGATTCGCAGGCCTGCCGCGCGCGCGGCCTGTATCACCGGCCCTATGTGAACAAACTGCTGGATGCGCCTGAACAGCACCACACCCGCATCCAGGGCAGCAAGCTGTGGCATTTGGCGCTCCTCGAATACTGGCTGCAACAAAATGGTTAATCGGTTTTGGCTTAACGTTCTCCTCTTAATGCGCGCCAGCCTAGTCTGCCCCAAGCGGGAGAGCACCCTGGCGGGCATAAGGCGTGGGGAGAGATCGATTTGGGCATTTCTCCTGATGACCGTGCTGGTATTTTCTCCCGCCCATGCGCAGAGCGATTTCGACAGCTGGCTTGCTGCCTTCCGCCAGGACGCCGAGGCGCAGGGTATTTCCGCCGTCACGCTCGACGCGGCTTTTGCTGGTGTGGCGCCGGTCGAGCGCGTGATCGAGCTCGATCGGCTGCAGCCCGAATTCCTGCAAACCTTTGCCGATTACCTGGGAAGGCGTGTCACCGCGAGCCAGGTTGCGTGCGGCCAGGCCTTGCTGCAGAAACACGCGGCCCTGCTGGATGCGGTCGAGCAGAAATACGGCATTCCGAAGGCTGTGCTGGTGGCATTCTGGGGACTGGAAACCCATTACGGCGCAGTGCTAGGCAGCCTCAATATCCCCGCCAGCCTCGCGACGCTCGCCTACGAAGGCCGCCGCAGCGCATTCTTCCGCAGCCAGCTGCTCGATGCGCTGCGCATCATCGACGCCGGACACGTCCAGGCGACTGACATGAACGGTTCGTGGGCCGGCGCGATGGGACAGATGCAGTTCATGCCGTCGACCTTCCTCGCCTATGCGGTGGACGGGGATGGGGATGGCCGCATCGATGTGTGGCAATCGCTGCCCGACGCAATGTACTCGGCGGCGAATTATCTGAATCGGGCAGGCTGGCAGGCGCAGGGGCCGGTGGCGCTGGAAGTGCGTTTGCCCGAGGGCTTCGACTGGCGGCAGGCACGCATGGCGCACCGTTTGCCGGTGGCGGAGTGGACAGCGATGGGTGTGCAGCAGGTTGACGCCACCGCGCTGCCCGCCGTGAAGGGGCGTGCGGCCATCGTGCTGCCGCAGGGCTGGCAGGGACCGGCCTTCATGGTGTTCGACAACTTCGATGTGGTGATGCAGTGGAACCGCTCGGTGAACTATGCGCTGTCGGTCGCGGAGCTGGCGCAACAGGTGGCGGGCGGCATCGCGCTGGCAGGCCGGTCGGGCGAAGCCGGCGCGCTCAGCGTGACGCAACTGAAAGCCATGCAGCAGGCACTGAA
>Ga0326732_1000035_pt1 | contig 33147 bp, 29 predicted proteins | sample MHFSIPfraction_4_FD_207644 | JGI IMG/M metagenome (GOLD analysis project Ga0326732, IMG submission 207644) | Lab enriched peat soil microbial communities from Michigan Hollow, Ithaca, NY, United States - MHF12FN SIP fraction | ecosystem: Environmental > Terrestrial > Soil > Wetlands > Peat...
GGCTATTCGACGACAAATGTATATGATTAAAGGTAAGCTACCCATTGGCTTACAACCTTCCATCACGCATATGTCCGAGGCCGCATCTCCGTCAGGAATGTGTCAGGGATTCATTGAGTACATGCTTTTATTCCTGCTCATGAAGCGACTGGGCTGGCCTTTTTTTTCTTGCTGTTAACAATTGTTACAACCAAAATCATGGAGGCCGGTAATGAGTAAAAAGACGAGCATGTTCTTAAAGGCCGCCTTTCTTGCGGGCGGGTTCGGGCTCCTGGCTACGGAGGCCTTCTGCGGTGGAACGATATCCGGATCGATTCATACCGATATCGCGAAGAACAAGGAGGATGTGGTTGTCTACCTGAAAGGCGCTTTCGGACCTGCCGCTCCCCGAACGGTGGTTGTGGAGCAGCATCATATGACCTTCATTCCGAGAGTGACAGCGATACCTGTAGGCTCGACGGTCGTGTTCACTAATCACGACAAGATTCATCACAACGTATTTTCCGTGAGCGAAGCCAAGAAATTCAACATCGACTCGTATGATCCTGGTTTGCCGAAGCGGGTGACGTTCGAGAAGAGCGGGACGGTCAACCTGCTCTGCAATGTGCATCCGGAAATGTCGGCATGGGTCGTGATTACCGACAACAAGTATGCAGCCGTTTCCGATAAGGATGGTGAATTCTCCATCCATAACGTTCCTGCCGGAACCTACGTGATCACGGCCTGGAGTGAGAGGCTCAAGCCGGAGGGGCTGACAAAGGTTACGGTAAGCGATGGGAAAACCTCTCATGTCGATATCACGCTTGGCGATTGACCTCCTGTTTTTTCCTGTGTCATACTCCTGGATCCTGAAGGTCCGGGACGAGGAGACCCGGCGTTGACCGGGTTTTCCATTTTCAGGATCAGCCCTTGCCGGTGCAAATGCCGGCGTGGCGCCTCCTGGCTGGAGATGCGTGGCGAATTTTTACGGAAAAGAGGTGCAACGTAAACGATTGCGTGGTAAATGAAGGTTTTATAAGTAATGGAACGAAATGAGATCATCCCAGGGTATATCGCGAAAGGTGCCCATGTCGTTCCGGAATCGGTAGGTGAGGCATGATATCCGGTAGTCCAGGAGCGTGTCGTGCAGGAGTCTTGAAGATTAATCGACAGGGGTTCAGCCATGATGAATTTGGAACTGCTTTTGAAATCGGTTCCTGAGTGGAACAAGGCACGTCAGGAACATCCGGAGATGACCGTCGAACTTACCAAAGTGGATTTGACAGGGGTGGATCTGACGGGGGCGGATTTGAACAGGGCTAAAATGAGCGGAGCGAACCTCCGTGGAGCCTTGCTTCACCGTGCCAATCTGGATGAGGCCCGGCTCTATGGCGTTACACTCACCGATGCGAAGCTCTGTGGTGCGAAGCTCTGCAAGGCGAAGCTCTGCGGAGTGGATCTCGATGGCGCCGATCTGGGCGGGGCTGACCTCAGCGAGGTCGATCTCAAGGATGCGAATCTGAGCGGTGCGATACTGAGGGGGGCGAACCTGAGCGAAGCGAAGCTTAACGGGGCGAATCTGAGTGAGGCGGATCTGAGGGACGCGAACCTGAAAGGGGCCGATCTCAGCGGAGCAGGGCTGAGCATGGCCGATCTCGGGGATGCCGATCTTCGGGACGCAAAGCTCAACTGGGCTGATCTCATGGGGGCGAATCTCCACGACACGGATCTCTCCATGGCCGACCTGAGCGATGCGGACCTGAGGGACGCCGACCTGAGCGATGCGGACTTGAGGGATGCCAATCTCAGCGATACCGATCTCAGCATGGCCGAACTCGGTGATGCCGATCTCGAGGAGGCCGATCTGCATGATGCCAAGCTCAAATGGACAAAGCTCAACGGCGCGAACCTGGGCGGTGCGAACCTCAGGATGGCCAACCTCAATGGTGCGGAGCTCAGCGGGGCGATTCTCAGCGGGGCGGATCTGACCGGCGCGAACCTTTGCGATGCGATACTGGATGGCGCCCGGCTTGACGGCGCGACCCTCAACGGAGCCGATCTCAGCATGGCCAGCATCGCCAATACCGAGATCAGCTTCGCCCATTTCATCAACGTCGATCTCAGCAACGTCAAGGGATCCGAGACGGTGAACTACAGGGGTCCTTCAGAGATCAGCATCAGCACCATTTACAAATCCAGAGGAAAAATACCCGAAGCGTTTCTTATCGGATGCGGTGTTCCGGACTCGTTCATGAAGTATGTCCGGTCATTGCGCGAGAGGGATATCGATCATTATTCCTGCTTCATCAGTTACAGCCTCAAGGACAAGCAGTTTGCCGAGCGTCTGCATGGCGACTTGCAGAGCCGCGGAATCCGCTGCTGGTTCTCTCCGGAGTTGCATGACCGGGATTGGGATTTCCGTGAGGTGGCCGAACACCTCACCCGTTTCCATGAAAAGCGCCTGGTGATCATTTCGGAAAGCAACATGCACGGGGAGTGGGTGAAAACGGAGATCGCCAAGGCGAAGCAACGCGAGGAAAAGGAGTCGATGCGCATCCTTTTTCCGATCAGCCTCTTGAAGCCATCGAAAATGAAGAGCTGGCGATGCATCGACAGCAATACCGGCAGTGATCTTGCCATGGAGATCCGGAGGCATGACATCCCGGGCTTTACGGGATGGGAGCACGACCAGAATCTCTACCAGAAATCGCTGGACAAGCTTGTGGAATCCTTCCGAACAGATGACGTCAGATGACAACCGGTCACGGATGCTCCCGTTAGCCTCCACCAGGGCTGTTCAGCCTCAGGATGGTGCGGTTGGGGATTGTCTTCATCGAGTCGTTGACCAAGGAACCAACGCTTTTTTTTTCAAACCTCCGGCACCTGAGCTCGTCGCCTGCCTCAAACATCCCAATGCAAAGCGACTCCCGGTACTGACCAGGTCAGGGTTGTTGCGTTCAGATATCTCAGGAAGCGCGTACATCGGGAATCAACGACCGAGCGGATGACACGTTCGACATCCTCATGTTCAGTGGAGGGCGGTGATGATCGAAAGGGTATGTTGAACCGAGGATGGAGGGAAAGGCGTCAAACCGTCCCGCTGCACGCCGGAGAGGCAGGGGACGGTTCGTCGGAATGCGGAGGGTTACTTCTTCGGAGCGAGGGCGTCCGCGATCCCCTGGAACAGCTGGGTTGCCGCGTTCAAGACGGTGCTGAGGATGGAGACGCAGGCTTTACCCATGGGTTCAATAAGCGAAGCGGCCGTGCTGATCCCGCTGTTCAGGGCATCAGCCTGTTGCTTTGCAACCTTGGCGAGAACGTCGACCAGTTCGTTGACGGCGCCTGCGGGATTGTTTTCGTTTGCCATGTCGGTATGTTTTTTTGTTGATGGTAAGAGGAGACTTCGAAACGTTTCGTCAAGGACCCGCATGCAGTGCGTTGGGATCCTGAACGCTATAATCCTTAATGTACGATTAGTTACAGGATTACTGAAAACGACCGGCGTTTGAAATTCGGCGATTTTCAGCCCGCGTCCTGTTGTTTGCAGGCAGGATTTCTGCGACGGCCGTCGGAGCATGGTGTTCAGGTGCCAAAGAGGTCATCGGCTGCGGTATCATGCGCTCTTTTATTATCTTGTAGTGATAAAGGCGAAGATCCGGCATGGTCGGAGAGATCGTCGGGGAAAGAATGTGCGATGTCGGGTTAAGAAGGTGAACATCAAGGAAGAACTTCGAAGTGAACTGCTGCTTCAACGGAGAACCATGGAGCGGGAGGAGTGGCTCTGGAAGAGCGGCGTAGCCTGCGAGTATCTCATGGGCCTCGAAGAGGTTCGACGTGCGACGAGAATTCACTGTTACGTCTCGATGGAGCGTGAGCGTGAGCTCGCAACGAGCGGGATCCTGGCGTGGCTGTGTTCGGAACGGAAAGCGGTGTTCATGCCTTATATTGACCAGGGACGTATGATGGTGGCCCGATACCTCGCCGGGCATCGTTTCAGAAGCCGGGAGTCTGGTCCGCCAGCTCCTGAACCGCTCATTATCGACGACGAGAAGCGTTTCGATGCGGTGATCGTGCCGGTTGTCGGCGCCGACCTGAACGGTGGGCGTCTTGGTTACGGCAAGGGGTGGTATGATCGCTTCTTCGAGTCTCTCGCCGCCGTCGGCCAGCGTCCTTTGCGGATCGGCCTCTGCTTCGGTTTCCAGATCGTCACGGAGGTTCCTTTGGATCCCTGGGATCAGTCTCTCGATGTTGTGGTAACCGAAAACGGCATTTTCAATTGCGTCAGCGGCAGGATATGAAGAACGGCAGGAATCAGACATCGGAGCCGGAGCTTGTCGAGCCTGGCCTTAACGACCCCTCGCTATTCGTGAACAGGGAGCTGGGCTGGATGGACTTCAACCAGCGCGTGCTGGCCGAGGCGCTTGACAGCAACGCCCATCCGCTGCTCGAGCGGGTGAAGTTCGTCTCTATCTTCAGCTCGAACCTTGACGAATTCTTCATGATCAGGGTCGCCGGACTCGACGATCAATGCGCGGCCGGCGTCCTGGATCGTACGGTTGACGGATTTTCTCCCCTGGAAACCCTTGAAAGGATTCGCCAGAGGGTGCTCGGCCAGTTGCAGGAGCGAAACGACTGTTTTTTTCAGGATATCTGTCCTGAGCTGGAACGCAGGGGCATCGTCTTCGTGAGCTGTTCGACACTCTCGGAACAGCAGCAGGTTTCGTTGAGGGACTATTTCCGTGAAGAGATCTATCCGGTGCTCACCCCTCTCGCCTTCGATACCGGCCATCCATTCCCGTTCATGTCGAACCTCTCGCTGAACCTGGCGATAGAGCTCGAAGACGAGGTCTCCAAAGCCGTCAGGTTCGCCCGCGTGAAGGTGCCCGGGATTCTTCCGAGAATCCTGCGGCTCGATGAGGTCAAGGGGCTCGAATTCGAGGACGACAGGATTCGCCTGGTCCTGCTCGAGGATTTCATCGAGCACAACCTCGGCCAGCTCTTTCCGAAGATGCGCATCCTGCAGTGCCATCCGTTCAGGATCATCCGGGATGCCGACATCGAAATCGAGGAGGATGAGGCCGGCGACCTTCTGGAAAGCATTGAACAGGGACTGAGATCGAGACGATACGGCAAGGTCGTACGACTTGACATCACCCCCGACATGCCGTTGTCGATCAGGAAGCTGCTCATCCAGAACCTCGGCGTTTACGAAAGGAACGTCTATGAAATCAGCGGCATGCTTGGTATGAGCTCCCTCATGGAGCTTCTGAAGATTGACCGTCCCGACCTGAAGGACGAGCCTTTCGTGCCGAACAATCCACTCGAGAGCAAACGAAGCACCAACGGCAATATCTTCAGTGCGATCCGTACATCCGACCTGCTGCTGCACCACCCTTATGACTCGTTCAAGCCGGTGGTGGATCTGATCTGGCAGGCAGCCAGGGATCCCGACGTGCTTTCGATCAAGCAGACCCTGTACCGCGTGGGGAGCAACTCGCCTGTGGTCAAGGCCCTGATGTTCGCTGTGGAACAGGGTAAGCAGGTGGCCGTACTGGTTGAACTCAAGGCCCGGTTTGACGAGGAGAACAACATCGTCTGGGCCAGGGCTCTCGAGGATGTCGGAGCGCATGTGGTCTACGGCCTTCCTGGCCTCAAGACCCACGCCAAGCTGACATTGATCGTGCGGCGCGAGCACGGGCGACTTCGTCACTACCTGCATCTCGGCACGGGCAATTACAATCAGGTCACGGCGAAAATCTATACTGACTATAGCTACTTTACCACCAACAGGGCGCTTGCCGATGATGTCTCTGAGCTTTTCAACGCGCTGACCGGGTATTCGAAGAACAGGAAGTACCATACCCTCATCGTCTCTCCGGTCAACACCCGACGGTGGATCATGGAGATGATCTCGAGGGAGATCGACTGGCAACGTCGCGAGGGCTGCGGCCACATCATACTCAAGATGAATGCGCTCGTCGACGATCAGGTCATCAGGGGGCTCTACAGAGCTTCTATGGCTGGTGTTCAGATCGATCTTGTCATCCGCGGCATCTGTTGCCTGAAGCCGGGCATTCCCGGCGTCAGCGACAACATTCGTGTGGTCAGTATCATCGGGAGGTTTCTCGAGCACAGCAGGGCATACTATTTCAGCAACGGAGGCAAGGCAGAGCTGTTCCTGGGAAGCGCGGATTTCATGCATCGCAACCTCGACAAGCGTGTGGAGACCATTTTTCCGGTGGTCGACCAGCGTCTGGTCTCGCTGGTCCGCTCGGATCTGGACCTGATGCTCGGCGACAACCGGAAGTCATGGGAGATGCAGCCGGACGGCTCGTTTATCAGACGGCGGGACGAGCGTCCCGCACTTGACAGTCAGCAGTATTTCATGCGACAGTCTGCTACAAGAAAAAAACATACAAAAACAAAAGTCAACGGATTATGAACATTGCAGTAGGTAGCGACCACGCCGGTTATGAGATGAAGAAATTCGTGCTTGCATGGCTCGAAAGCCACGGCCATACCGGTGAGGATATGGGGCCGTTTTCCGAAGAGTCGGTCGATTATCCGGATTTTGCCCGCAAGGTGGCCCAGGCTGTAGCCGACGGCAAGTACGACCAGGGGATCATCATGTGCGGCACCGGCATCGGGGTGTCGATCGCGGCCAACAAAGTCAAGGGCATCCGCGCAGCGCTCGCCTGCAGCCCGGAGTTCGCTGCGCTGGCCAGACAGCACAATGACGCCAATGTCCTCTGCTTCTCGGCGCGGTTCATCGACACAGCGACGGCTGAGAAGATTCTTGAGAGTTGGTTCACGTCAGAGTTCGAAGGGGGACGCCACCAGCGCCGGGTTGACAAGATAGAACCCACCTGCTGAATGGCCATGACCTTCGCATCGCTGATCGATGCCGCTTATCCGGCTTTCGGTCTCGACGACCCGGCAGGGCAGGTGGCCCACCGGCTTGCCGATTCGGGCATTGCTTCAGCGCCGGTGCTTGATGGCCGCAGTTATGTCGGCATGGTGACCCTTTCCGGCCTGCTCGGAGGCCGACGGGGATGGCCGACGGCAAAGATGACGCTTCGCGAGACAGCACTCGATACCGTGCCGGCATTCGGTGAGGAAGCGCGTCTGTTCGAGAGCCTGAGTGCGGTCATGGCGGTCGGCGTCGAACTCATTCCGGTTGTCGACCATGATGGCGGATATGCCGGAGTTGTCAGCCGGAGTGTCATCCTTGACCACATGGCTGCCTATTTTCATCCTGAGGGAGGGTGCTCGAGCATCGAAATCGAGGTTCCTCCTCCCGGGGCGAGGATTTCGGAGATTATCGCGGCCATTGAAAAGAACGATGCATCGATCGTCAGCTTTTCAGTCGGACCATCAGGGAAGGCAAGTGAGAGCCAGATCGTGTTTTTCCGGGTTCTCACGCACGATTTCTTTCGGCTTGTCAGGAACCTTGAACGTTACGGGTACCTGGTCAGCTATCATTCACCTTTCCCTGACAGCGGTTTCGATGAGATGCGGGAAAAGGCGCTCGAATTCATCCGCTATATGGACATGTGATGGTAAATATAATTATTGATAGTGCTTATGCAGAGTGAGCGAGACATCGCCCTTGCCGCCAGAGTCAGACAGGCGGCAAGGGATATCTATCCGGAGGTGGTCGGATTGCGTCGCGAGATCCATCGTCATCCGGAACTTTCCTACCAGGAGTTCCGCACCACTGAAATGATCAGATCCTATCTCGAAGGTATCGGCATCACCCCTGAACCTCCGCTTCTTGAAACGGGCGTAGTGGCTCTGCTTCATGGTCCGGATCGCCCGGATTCAGGCCGGCGGCGGACGGTCGCCCTCCGGGCCGACATCGACGCCTTGCCGGTGCAGGAGGAGAATGCCCATGTGTTCTGCTCAGAGGTTGCCGGCTGCATGCACGCCTGCGGACATGACATGCATACGGCCATGCTTCTCGGTGTGTCGAAGGTGCTTTCCGGGATGCGTGAAGAGCTCGGCGGTGACGTGTTGCTGATCTTCCAGCCCGCCGAAGAGAAGGCTCCTGGTGGAGCCAAGCCGTTGATCGATGCGGGACTTTTCGAAAAGTACCATCCATCGGCGATTTTCGCCCAGCACTGCTTTCCGAGCGTTCCTGCCGGAAGCATCGCACTGTGCAAGGGGAGCTTTATGGCGGCTGCCGACGAACTCTATATCACCGTGTACGGTCAGGGCGGCCACGCGTCCGCTCCGCACAAGACCAGGGACCCGATACTCGCATCGGCTCACATCATTACGGCACTTCAACACCTGGTCAGCAGGGTTTCGCCACCCCACGAGCCGTCCGTAGTGTCGATATCCTCGATAAACGGAGGTCAGGCAACCAACGTTGTGCCCGGCAAGGTGATGATGAGCGGAACCATGCGAACCATGAACGAGGAGATTCGCGCTCAATTGCACGAACGTTTCGAACGTACGGTCAGGCAGGTCGCGGACGCTTTCGACGTTGAAGCCGAAGTGGAGATAAGGACCGGATATCCGGTGCTCTTCAACGATCCGCGGATGACCGATTTCGCATGGGAAGCCGGCAGGGAGTTCCTCGGCGAGGGTCGGGTGAACCGTTCCGAACCGCTCATGACCGCCGAGGATTTTGCCTATTACCTCCGTGAGTGCCCCGGCACCTTCTGGCAGATCGGCACAGGTGTCGCCGGCTCAGGCCCGGGGAATCATCTTCACTCTTCGATGTTCGAGCCTGAGGAGTCCACGCTTGAGACCGGCGTCGGCCTGATGAGTTATCTGGCGTTGCGTTTTTTCGAATCATGAACTCCCGGAACATACCGGAAATGGAAAAGGCTGCCGGGAGGGCAGCCTTTTCCATTATGATGCCGGAACGCCTCAGGCCTTGCCGTTGGAGCCGAGCACGTTGAGGATCTTGTGCATGTAGAGCTTCTTGAGCGCGTCACGAGCCGGTCCGAGGTATTTTCTGGGATCGAACTCCTCAGGTTTCTCATCGAACACCTTACGCACTGCAGCCGTCATCGCGAGCCTTCCGTCGGAGTCGATGTTGATCTTGCAGACAGCCGAGCGAGCGGCTTCCCTGAGCTGGTCTTCAGCGATGCCGATCGCGTCCTTGAGCTTGCCGCCGTGGGCGTTGATCATCTGAACAAGCTCCTGCGGTACGGAAGACGCCCCGTGCAGCACGATCGGGAACCCGGGGATACGACGCTCGATTTCGGCGAGGATGTCGAGCCTGATTCGGTGGTCTTCGCCCGGCTTGAACTTGAATGCGCCGTGAGAGGTGCCGATCGCGATAGCGAGGCTGTCGACGCCGGTTTTCGATACGAAGTCCTCGACCTGGTCGGGCTCAGTGTAGGTGTGATGTGCGGCTTCGACCTCGTCCTCGATTCCTGCGAGCACGCCGAGTTCGCCCTCGACGGTGACGTCATGCTGATGTGCGTATTCCACGACCTGACGGGTGAGCTTGACGTTCTCTTCATAACTGAGGTGCGAGCCGTCGATCATGACCGAGGAGAACCCGGTTTCGATACAGTCCTTGCAGAGTTCGAAGCTGTCACCATGGTCGAGGTGGAGCACGATCGGCACCGGGTTGCCGAGTTCGGCGGCGTATTCGACAGCCCCGGCGGCGAGATGGCGCAGCAGCGTCTGGTTCGCGTAGCTTCTCGCGCCTTTTGAAACCTGCAGGATCACCGGGGATGAGGTTTCGACACAGGCCATGATGATCGCCTGAAGCTGCTCGAGGTTGTTGAAGTTATATGCGGGAATGGCGTAGCCGCCCTTTACGGCACTTGCAAACAGTTCACGGCTGTTTACCAGTCCAAGCTCTTTGTAACTTGTGGTTTTCTTTTGCATGAAGGGTTCTCCTTTTAGAATATGGATGGAACGAGCGATAGATTTTTTGTCAGCTGAGCGCAAAACATTGTCCAGATGAATCTGTGCGCGGGAATATAATATATTTACGGCTGTTGTGCGCGATTCAGGCGAATGCTTTGTATTTCGCATGATATTTAAAGGAGATAGGGGGGGGGCGGAGTCATCTTCCACGGCTATTTTTTTTACGCGGGAATGTGGCGGCAGGCATGCCGGTGACAGACCTCATTCACGAAAGCCGTTTGTTCAGCCAAGTCATGATTGCCGGATCGATATGAGCTCCTCTACGTTGACGTTCGCCCCCTTGCCCGATGTGCTGATAGTCCTTTCGGCAGGAACTGTTCCGTGGTAAAACAGGTTCATTGATTTGAAGTCCGGCAGATTTCTTCGTGGAGATATTTTCTGCTTTTTTACCTCAGATCTCCCGATATCAGTCTTGGGAGGTTTTTTATCCCTCGTTTTCAGTTCAATAGGTTCGGCATGGCTTCGGATCGTTCCTGGAGCAGTCTGTGCGTGGAGGACGACCGGCCGGCGATGAAGTGGTTCTACGATTGACAGGATGTTGCAGAACGCGCAGTCAACATGTTATCGGGAGATACTACCATGGGTTACGATGATTTTTCCAGAGTTATCAGAATGATAGAATCCAGGGATTATACCGGCGCGGTAGAAGCCATAAGGGCAGACCTTGCCGACAGAGAATGGTTCGACGGAACAGTTCATCTGGACGTTGCGCTCTATGGCGCACTCACATCCGTCATGGACGCAAAGGATGTTCCCTGCGATCCTTTTTTTGCCCAGGTGGCCATCCTGAAAATCAAGGTTATCCGCGGTGATCATGGAGCCTGCCAGGAACTTGACCGGTTGATGACACGATGGAAGCTGTCTACCGAAGCATGCCATCGACAGTACGAACCTGGAGGCAGGAACTGATCGCGTGTCGAAGGGAACGCTTCCGTTGATGTTGTCGGGATTAATTTCTGGGGGGAGTTGATTCCGGGAACTGTCAACACGAGAGCTCTGGGTATTCCGGAGCTCTGTTTTTTACTCCGGCGAGCGCAGGAATTACCGGGGACGGACGTCAAAGAGGAATTCAATGGATGTTTTGAATCTTTGGCCATGATTTTGCAGGCGGGTCACATGATCCACTTTGTTTTTCACTACTGCGCACTATATTAACAAGACCCGGATACCTGTTTGTCCAGTATTGGTTGCCGCGATGTTATGAGGTTCTCGTAATTAATTTTCAATTGATGATTTACGGCAACGGCGCAGCATACGATATACCTGATACTACAAACAGTCACCAAGTCTTACTTACCTTTCCTCACAATTCCTAACAAGCGCCATCAAACATGATGAAGAAGCTTCGCGTCCCCCTGTTTTCAGCCTTGATATTGTGCCTTGTGCTGGTGACGTCAGGAACCGGTGCCAGAGCCGTAGACACACGATCGGCATCGACCGTCCTGAAACCGACTCCCTCGGAGGAGGAGGCGTCACGCTACATTGCGCAATACCTTCTGCAGAACCATTACCGTCGGGTTCCAGCAAATGACTCGCTCTCCATGCAGGTGTTCAACCGCTTTCTTGACAATCTCGACAGCAGCAGAAGCTACTTCACTGCTCCCGAAATCGAACGGCTCAGGAAGGAATTGGCCGGCAGGATAGATGACGAGTTCGTTTCGGGCAATCCTTCCGCCGGTTTCAGGATCTACAACCTCTTCCTGCAGCGTGCCCGTGAGAAGATGAACTTCATGATTTCGACACTGCGTACGGCAAAGTTCAATTTCACCTCTCCGGAGACCCTCAATCTGGAACGCAAGAACATGCCCTGGCCGGCCGATATCAACCAGTTGCACGAGGTCTGGCGCAAGGAGCTGAAGTATCAGTTTCTGAGCATGAAGTATGGCGGCGAGTCCGGAAAGAGCATCTCGTCCGCGCTGGTCAAAAGCTATACCAACCGACTGAAGCTGCTCGACAAGCAGAAACCGGAGGATGCTTTCCAGGCGTTCACCTATGCGGTGACCACCTCGTTCGATCCCCACACGAGCTATTTTTCACCGGAGGAGTTCGAGAATTTCCAGATAGACATGAGCCGCTCGCTTGAGGGCATCGGCGCCAAGCTCCAGATGGAAAACGAATACACCGTGGTCAACGAGTTGATACCAGGCGGACCAGCCTTCAAGAGCAACCTGCTCAAGAAGGGAGACCGGATCGTCGGGGTTGGGCAGGGGAGCGCCGGCGAGATTGTGGATGTGATCGGCTGGCGTATCAACGATGTGGTCAAGCTGATCCGTGGCCGCAAGGGGTCCGTGGTGAAACTGAAGATCCTTCCCGCAAGCCAGGCCAACAAGGGCCCGGCAAGGATCATCAGGCTGGTGAGGGATAAAGTTGATCTCCAGGAGCAGGCCGCGCAGAAGAAAGTCATCATCCAGGGCGGCCACAAGCTGGGCATCATCGTCATTCCCTCTTTCTACCTGGATTTCGAAGGCGAGCGGCAGCAGAAGAAGAACTATGCCAGCACGACCAGGGACGTATCGAGGATCCTGGGCGAGTTGAAGCGGGAGAAAGTCGAGGGTATCATCATCGATCTGAGGGAAAACGGCGGGGGCTCGCTCGAGGAAGCGGTCTCGGTTACAGGCCTGTTCATTCATGACGGTCCGGTCGTACAGGTCAGCAATTCGGTCGGCGGCAGGAGCGTTCTCAAGGATGAAGATAGTCGTGAACAGTACGACGGGCCCCTTGCCGTTCTGGTAAACCGTTACAGCGCATCGGCTTCCGAAATCTTCGCCGCGGCGATCCAGGATTACGGAAGAGGCGTGATCATCGGCGAGCGCACGTTCGGCAAGGGCACGGTGCAGAGCATCGTCAGGCTTCAGCGTCCGTTCAGCGTCTTCATGAAACAACCGGAGCTTGGACAGCTCAAACTGACGATCGCGAAGTTTTACCGGATTTCCGGCGGCAGCACCCAGCACATCGGAGTCATCCCCGATATCCTGCTGCCATCGATGATCGATCCCGAGGTCGTCGGCGAGGATACCTATACCAGCAGCCTCCCATGGAGCACGATCTCGAAGGTGCCCTACGCTTCTGAAAACGACATCAGCAAGGAGGATATCCTGACGCTGAAACAGAAGTTTCAGAATCGAGCCTCCAAAGATCAGTTGTACCAGTCATACCTCCACGATCTGTCCACCCTGAACAGGATCAGGCAGAAGAAAGAGGTGTCGCTGTCCGAAACAGCCTTCAAGGCTGAAAACCAGACACTGAAGCATATCCAGGAGCGATGGGGTCAGGACAGCGTGGAAAAGTCGGGAAAGAAAAAGACTACCGACATCGTATTGCAGGAGGCGGAAGGTATCATGGATGACCTCGTGGCGAAGAAGGCGGCTCAGGGCCATGCCGGGGCACCACCGCCGGCAGCAGTTCCAGCCAGATAAAAAGAAGGGCGCCTCCAGAGGCGCCCTTCTTCATGTATGTGGATCGGGACTGACCCGAAGGCAGGTCACCTCCTGGAGGACGCGCGGGCTTTTTCGATCTGCTCATTCACGGATCGGAACGAGCAGCTGCCTGACGTTTTTTTCGAGTTGACGCTGGCATCAGGTTTCAGATCGTCGTAGATCCCCTCGTCGAAGGCTTCCGAGAAGCTCCGGTACTCGTCGATGCCGATAGACGGCAACGTCTTTCCGTTCTCGACGGCATACGCCACGATCTTGCCGGTGATGCGGTGGGCGTCGCGGAATGGTATCTGCTTCTTGACGAGGTATTCGGCGATTTCGGTGGCCAGGCTCAGGTCGTCCGCCGTCAGTTTTGCCAGACGCTCTTCGTTCAGCCAGGTGTTTTCGAGCATTCTTCTGAAGATCGAGAGGCTCTGGGCTGTGGTCTCGGCCGTGTCGAACAGCGGGGGTTTGTCCTCCTGCATGTCGCGATTGTAGGAGAGTGGAAGCCCTTTCATGATCGTCAGGATGTTCATCAGATTGCCGTAGACCCTTCCGGTCTTTCCCCGCACCAGCTCGGCGAGGTCGGCGTTCTTCTTCTGAGGCATGATCGACGATCCGGTCGCAAACGCATCACTGATGCCGAGGTAGTTGAACTCCGCCGTGCTCCACAGGATCACATCCTCCGAAAAGCGTGACAGGTGCATCATGATGACCGAGCAGGCCGAAATGAACTCGATGACCAGATCCCGGTCGCTCACGGCGTCGATGCTGTTGGTGAAGACATCGGCGAAGCCGAGCAGTTCAGCCGACCGGGCGGTATTCAGCGGCAGGGTGCTGCCGGCGAAGGCTGCCGCACCGAGCGGGGAGACGTCGGCCCTTTTACGGAGGTCTTCAAGCCGACCGGCGTCGCGGCCGAACATCGAGTGCCAGGCCATGTAGTAGTGGCCGGCGGAGATCGGTTGAGCCCGCTGCATATGGGTGTAGCCGAACATGATGGTCTTCTCGTAACGCTCGGCCTTGTCGAGCAGGGTTGACTGCATTTCGGAGATGAGGCCGGTCAGGCGGTCGATGTTTTTTCGCAGGTAGAGCCTCGTGTCGGTCGCCACCTGGTCGTTCCGGCTCCTTCCGGAGTGCAGCTTGCCGGCGGCGGGGCCGATCAGTTCTTTCAGCCGGTTCTCGATCACCGTATGGATATCTTCATCCTCCCAGACGGGCACCAGCGCTCCTGAGGAGATCTCCTGTTCCACCGACCTGAGGCCGTTGACGATCTCAAGAGCCTCCTCGTTCGATATGATGCCCTCCTCGGCAAGCATGGTCGCATGGGCGATTGAACCCTCGATGTCTTCGTGGTACAGAAGACCGTCAACATGGACGGATGATGAGAACCTCAGGGCCTCCTGGTCGAAGGGTTGTGAAAAGCGGCTTTGCCAGAGGAGTTCCTTGCTCTTGGACATGGTCATGCAACGGTATGATTGGCGGGGAGAAAACCCGGTTGAAACTTTTGCAGGAAGATACGCAAGATAGTTGATAGTTGACAGTTGATAGTTGGACGAGGATTGTTGGAATGGTATGCAAAGAACTCTACAAAGCAGAGCAGAGAACGAAAAGAGATAAAAAAAAGCAGGCAGCGGAAAACCGCGCCTGCTTTCGGATTCGTCAGTCTGATTTCAACTATCCACTATCAACTATTCTTGTTGACCTGGTTGAAGGTCTTGAGACTGAGGCCGTAGAGGTGTATGAACCCTTCGGCGGCCTTGTGGTTGAAGGTGTCGGCTTCGGTGTAGGTCGCCAGCTCCTCGTTGTAGAGCGAGAAGGGGGAGGTCCTGCCGAGCAGGGAGATGCCGCCCTTGTAGAGCTTTACCCTGACAAGGCCGGTCACCGGCTTCTGGGTCTCGTTGACGAAGCCGTCCAGGGCATGGCGCAGCGGCGAGAACCAGGTACCGTTGTAGATGATGTTCGCATAGTCCTGGCTGATGTTCTTCTTGTACTGGAACACCGACTTTTCGAGCACGAGGCGCTCGAGTTCGCGGTGGGCGAAGTGCAGGATCGTTGCGGCCGGGGCTTCGTAGATCTCACGCGACTTGATGCCGACGACGCGGTTCTCGATCATGTCGAGGCGGCCGACGCCGTTCTTCGCGCCGAGTTCATTCAGCCTGATGATCAGGTCGAGGCCTTCCATCTGCTTGCCGTCGAGCGCTACCGGCACGCCCTGGACGAACTCGATGTCGACGACGGTCGGTGCGTCGGGAGCTTTTTCAGGTGACGTGGTGATCTGGTAGGCGTCCTCCGGAGGAGCCACCATCGGGTCTTCGAGCACGCCGCACTCGATGCTGATGCCCCAGATGTTCTCGTCGATCGAGTAGGGGCTCTTCTTGGTCGCCGAGACAGGGATATTGTGTTCCAGGGCGTAAGCGATCTCGGCTTCCCGTGAGGTGAACTCCCATTCGCGCAGTGGGGCGAGCACCTTGAGCTGCGGGGCGAGCGACGCGAAGGTCACTTCGAAGCGCACCTGGTCGTTGCCTTTGCCGGTGCATCCATGGGCAAGCATGGTGCAACCCTCTTCGAGAGCCACGTCGACAAGCGCCTTGGCGAGCAGCGGACGGCCGAGGGCGGTCGCAAGGGGATAGACATCCTCGTAAAGTGCGCCGGCCTTCAGTGCGCGCCAGATATACTCCTCGACGAACTGCTTGCGCAGGTCGACGAAATGGAACGCCGAGGCTCCGGTCGTGATGGCTTTGGATTCAAGGTTCTCGATCTCTTTCTGCTGTCCGAGGTTGCCCGTGACCGCCACGATGTCTGCCCCCTCATATTTGTCCTTCAGCCACTTGATCATGACTGACGTGTCTAGACCGCCGGAGTAGGCGATCGCTATTTTTTCCTTGCTCATGCTTCAATACTTGTTTTCATGGTTGTGAAAGGCTTTTCTGAATATATGATTTGACCTCCGATATTTTCGTGGTCGTCGAAGGAATCACGAGCACCGTGTCGTCGCCGGCGATCGTGCCCAGGATCTGCGGGTTTCTGAGCCGGTCGACGAACGAGCCGACGCCGTGAGCGCGGCCGGGCAGGGTCCGGATGATGATCGCGGTTTCGTTCGAGGTCACCGAAAGCACCTCCATGCCGACGAGGCCCTTGAGGATATCTTCCGTGGACTCTTCGGGAAGCACCAACCGGTATCCCCGTTCACTCCTTTTCCTGACAATGCCGATTTCGGCGAAATCCCTCGACAGGGTCGCCTGCGCGACCCTTATGCCGGCCTGTTCGAGCAGGCCGCGCAGTTCGATCTGACCGGAAACCTCACGGTTTTCGACCAGCTCCCTGATCTTTCTCTGCCTGAGGGTCTTGCTCATGGTTTCGTCCGTTTCAGGCCCTCAATCCGTTCGCCGCTCTCAGGAGGCGGTGGGTGAGGTGGTACTTACGGTACTCGTCGTGGTTCATCAGCTTGACCATGAGGGCCTTCTGAACGTGCAGGCGGTTTTCGGCCTCGTCGATGATGATCGAATGCGGTCCGTCCATGACCTCGGCGCTGATCTCCTGGCCGCGATGGGCGGGCATGCAGTGCATGACGACGGCGGAGGGTTTCGCGACAGACATCATTTCGCTGTTGATCTGGTAGGGCTTGAAGATGCGGAGACGTTCGGCCATCTCCTCTTCCTGCCCCATGCTGGTCCAGACATCGGTATACAGCACGTCGGCGTCACGCGCGGCCTCAAGCGGGTCGTGCACGATCTCGATGGTGCCTTTCGCATTGCTTCGAGCCTGCTTCAGAAGTGTTTCGTCAGGCATGTAGCCGGGAGGGCAGGTCAGCACGAAATGGAAAGGGAGGATGCCAGCCAGCTCGATCCAGGAGTTTGCCACGTTGTTGCCGTCACCGACGAACACCACTTTGATCTCGTCGTGCCACAACCCCTTTTCATAGAGGGTGAAGGCATCGGCCAGGACCTGGCATGGATGCGACAGGTCGGTCAGTGCGTTGATGACCGGAATATCGGCGTGGGCCGCAAGGGTTTCGATGATCTCATGTTCGTGCAACCTGGCCACGATCGCGTCGTTGTACCGGGAGAGCAGCCTGGCGATATCCTCCACCGATTCGCGCTCGCCGACGCCGACCGCCTTGCCTTCGAGGCTGATGGCATGGCCGCCGAGCTCGTAGACGCCGAGTTCGAAGGAGACTCTCGTGCGAAGCGAAGGCTTGCTGAAGATCATGGCCACGGTTTTGTTCCTGATCGGGCGGAACACTTCGCTGTTGCGGTTCTGCAGCCGGTTCTGTTTGATGTGCAGCGAGTAGTCGAAAAGTTCGATGATCTTGCCGGCATCCAGGCCGGTGAACCCGAGAAAATCGCGCTTCTGCATAGTGCTCTTTGCCTGGTGCTGGCTCATGATGCTTTTTCCTGTTGAGATTGTACGTTGTCGATTTCGATGACGAACTGCGTGCCGACGCCTTCATCAGTGAAGATTTCGAGCAGGAGTGCATGAATCTTCTTGCCGTCGATCAGATGCACCTTTCGCACGCCGCCGTCGAGGGTCAGATAGGCTGATACCACCTTCGGGATCATGCCGCCCGAGATGATACCCTGTTCGATGAAATCGGCCGCATCAGCCTTGCAGATGGTCTTGAGGAAGCGTTCGCCGACCCTGACGCCCTCGACGTCGCTGACGTAGATGAGCTTTTCGGCCTTCAGGGCTACCGCGATGCTCGCGGCCGCATCGTCGGCGTTGATGTTATAGACGTTGCTTTCAAGGTCAAAACCGATCGGTGCGATCACCGGGATCAGGCCGGCCTGGCAAAGCAGGTCGATGTACTTGGTGTTGATTTCGGCCACCTCTCCCACCAGCCCGAGTTGTGCGGCTTTGGAAGAGGGCTGGGCCCTGATGGTGTCGGCGTCGAGGCCGCTCACACCGACGGCGTTACCGCCATCTTCGTTGATCAGCTGTACGATATCCTGATTGACCTTGCCGGCAAGGGTCATCTGCACCACATCGATCATGTCGCGGTCGGTCACCCGCTTGCCGTGAACGAAGGTTGTTTTCAAGCCGAGTCTCTCGGCCGTCTTCGTGATGGCGTCGCCGCCTCCGTGCACGATAACGACATTGATTCCCACCTTCCTGAGGAGCGTGACGTTTTCGGCGAAGGTGTTCTTCAGCACCTCGTCCTTCATGGCGGCCCCGCCGTACTTGATGACGAAGGTCTTCCCTTCGAACTTCCTGATGTAGGGAAGCGCCTCTATGAGCACCTGGCCGATGGCCGTCTGGGGTTTCTTGCCCACCGGGCGGAATTCACTGCACATCTGTTTCATGGCAAATCCTGGTGAATGGTGACGTAGCCGGTCAGCTCCGGTAGCTGCCGTTGATTTCGATGTATCGCTTGCTGAGGTCGCAGGTCCACACGACGGCCAGTCCAGGTCCCTTGCCGAGGCTGACCGTGATGGTGTACGCATCTTTCGAGATGACCCTCTTCGCCTCCTCCTCGGAGAATCCTGCATCGAATCCCGGCTTCAGGATCGGAAGCGTATCGAACCAAACCGCCAGCTCCTCCTGGTTGAACGAGGCGCCCGAACGGCCGACTGCCGCGATGATCCGGCCCCAGTTGGCGTCCTCGCCGTGGATGGCCGTTTTGACCAGAGGGGAGTTGGCCACGGTCATGGCGGCCTTCTGCGCCTCGTCGCAGTTCCTGGCGCCCTCGATCCTGATTTCGACGAACTTGGTGGCCCCTTCGCCATCCACCACGATGAGTTGAGCCAGCATGGTCATGACCGACCGGAGGGCCTCGCCGAAGAGGCGGCTGTCATCTGAGCCATCGACGACAGCCGGACCGAGACCGCTCGCCATGATTGCCGCCGTGTCGTTGGTGCTGGTGTCGCCGTCGACCGTGATTGCGTTGAAGCTGACGGCATTGGCAGCCGAAAGGAGCTCCTGGAGAAGATCGGGATCGATCGATGCGTCGGTGCAGAGGAAGGCGAGCATGGTAGCCATGTTCGGCTGAATCATGCCCGATCCCTTGGCGATGCCGGCGATCCTCGCCGTGCCTCCGGAAAGGGCGACATCGACCGCGAAGTGCTTGGGAAAGGTGTCGGTGGTCATGATGGCCTCGGCCGCATCGCTCCATTGCTGGCTGCCGGAGGCGTGCTTCAAGGCCGGCATGGCGGCGGAGATCCGTTCTCCGGGCAGGAGCTGGCCGATGACGCCAGTGGAGGCCACGAGCACCTCTTCTGCCGACACGCCGAACGCGGCAGCCGTTGCCGCAGCCATTCGGCTTGCGTCATCGAGGCCTCGTGCGCCGGTGGCCGCGTTGGCATTGCCGCTGTTGCAGATGACGGCCCGCATCCGTCCCGCCGACGCGACAAGATGACGTTTCGAGATTTCGACCGGTGCTGCGCAGCAGAGATTAGTCGTGAAGACCGCAGCGGTGCTTGCCGGACCGTCGCTGAGCATCAGCATGAGGTCCTTCCGCTGCGGTTTGATGCCCGCATTGATGCCGGAGAGGGTGAATCCTCTTGGCCAGTAGGATTCATCGGAACGTCCGGCAGGACATACCCGTGTCACCCCGGCGGGCAGGATGCTCCTGGAGGCTAGATTGTCGATGGCCGACGCGGCTTTTTCGAATGGTTCCACGCTGGATGGCATTGATTGGTTGTTTATAGTAATCCTGTCGTTTCGTCTAGGCCGAGCATGAGGTTCATGTTCTGCACCGCCTGCCCGGCAGCCCCCTTGACCAGGTTGTCGATGGCCGTGACGATCACCAGTGAATTCTGCTCACCCCAGGCGAGGCTGATGTCGCAGAAGTTGGTGTGGGCGACATGACGCACTTCGGTCACGACCTCCCGCAGTCGCACAAACGGCGCCGATGCATAATAGTCGTGGTACAGGGTGCGGATCGACTCCATCGGTACCTGCGAATCGAGCTGTACGTTGAGCACCGAGTAGATGCCCCTGACGTAGGGTGCGATCATGGGGGTGAATACGAACCTGAATCCGGGATTCTCGGTAGAGCTGCCGAGCGCCTGCATGATTTCCGGGGTGTGCTGGTGCATGCCGACCTTGTAAGCCCGGATGTTGCCGCTCATCTCCGAGAAGGAAAGTTCGGTTTTCGCGCTTCTTCCGGCTCCGGAGATGCCGGAAACGGCCGTGACGTTCACCGATTCAACGGCAACACCCGCCATGCCGCCCCTGAACAGGGGAGCAAGGCCGAGGATGATGCTCGTGGCATAGCATCCCGGGTTGCTGATCGCCGTGGAACCGCAGATGGAGTCGCGGAAAAGCTCCGGCATGCCGTATTGCAGGACGGCGTCACTGTTTTTCCTGCAACCGTAGAACTTCTCGTGTTCCGAAACGTTATTCAGCCTGAAGTCGCCTGACAGGTCGACCACTCTCTTGCCCGCCGCCTTCAGGTCGGGCAGGATCTGCAGGGCTTCGCCGTGAGGCAGGGCGAGGAAGCAGATGTCGCTGTCTGTCCTGCCGCTCCATGGTTCGAAGATACGGTCGCAGTTGAGTGCGGGATAGAGCTCGGATATATGCTTTCCGGCCTGGGTATGGGCGTAGAGGGACCCGAGTTCGATTGCCGGGTGTTTCATGAGCAACCCGACCAGTTCTGCGCCAGAATAGCCGGATGCTCCGATGATTGATGCCGTGTATTGCTTCTGCATATGCATGACGTTCTATTCTTGTCGGTTTCTGCCGTCCGCCGGTTTACCGGAATGAATAAATATCCGTTAAGGCGGATATATTACTGAATTAGGGGCGATTTTCAATAGGCGGAAGGGTCATTTTCCCGGTTTTTTCACCAATTTGTGACAATTGAAGTCATGTCCTTTTTTTGTTTATATTTATGTAGACATATACTTATAACACGGATGCTGCCCGCCGTTTAACGAACCCGGAAACATATGGACCACAAGGCCAGGACCACCATCATTTCGATCCTCCTTGCCTTCGGCCTGCTGGTGCCGTTATGGATGTGGATGCGCACTCCATCGGAGCAGGTTCGCCACCGCACGGCCGTACCCGCGGCAACGCCTACCCGCGGCGTCGCATCGGTCGCAGTCGACCGGTCGCTTCTGCAGGTTATGGAGCTCCAGTCGAGGAGCTTCTCCGATCATTATCCGGAAGCGAAGGTCGCGCTTTCTCCCGAGCCTTCCGGTCGGACCATGTTGCGGCTTCTTGATCGCGAGGCCGGTGCAGCCGTTGTCGAAGGGGGGCTGATCAGGGAGGAGGATTCAGTCGTGGCGTCGATGAAGCGGCCGGTCAAGCGTGAGCCGATCGCAAAAACCGCCCTTGTCGTCATCGTCAACCGGGCCAATCCCGTAACCGTCCTTTCTCTCGGCAATATCAGGGGACTCTTTTCCGGCAAGGTCACCGATTGGGGACAGATCGGCGGAACTCCGGGCAGGATCGTGGTATGCGTGGACGGCAGCGACTTCCGGTCACAGGCCGTGCTTTCGGAGGTGCTGTTCGGGAAGGCCGGCCGGCTCTCGGCGACCGAGCTTCCGGACCTCGGGCAGCTGATCGCCCGTGTTGCCGAAGACGGGCAGGCAGCCGCTGTCGTGACGCTTCCGGAGTATGCCGCCGCGCTGAGATCGGTCAACGGCAAGAGCATCAGGGCGCTTCCCGTGCGCAGGACCGCCAGCTCTGCGGCGATTGACGCCACCCCTGCATCCGTCTACACTGGTCAGTATCCACTGGTCTCCATCGTCTACTACCTGTATGACCCATTCGACCCGACGGCCACCGGTTTCGGCGCATGGCTAGCAAAAGAGGGGCAGACCCTTTTTGAAAGGGGGGATATGGCTCCAATTCACCAGACCGTTCGAACAATTATCCTGAAATAGTGACATGAAGCACGAGCAGGACAGCCTGGGAAAGGTCGCACTGCGGTCGGCGATCATATTCGGGACGCTCTCACTGGTGGTCGCGATCATCGGAACCGGGTGGTTCGGGCTCTATCAGTCCCGCCAGTTGAGTTCGATTGCCGAAGAGCAGGCGTTCTACAAGGATCTGGTCGAATGCCGGGCATCCCTGGCAGCCCTGGAGAGCCGCATGGAGGATCCGGGACTTTCACCCGCAGAAAGCAGCGATATCCAGGCACGTCTGGTGCTCGAACGCGCACGGTTCGCCGAGACCGGCAGGCGGGCGGCGCTCCGCAAGAACGGGCAGATCGAGAGTTGGCTGAACGGCCCGGCATCCGGTGGCCCTACGGTCAGCCGTGAATCGCTCGGCCTGATGCTCATTGAACTGGATGCTATGATCTCGACGACGGCCAGGAGCATCGGCCTGAGCAGCCAGACCGTCGAATCCAGCCTGCATTTCTACCTTGTATTCATCGTGCTGCTGCTCATCACCATCGTCCTTGCTGCGGGTCGCCTGCTGGTTTCGAACTACCGGCACTCGCTCCTGCCGCTGAACCAGCTCGCCCAACGCCTTACGCAACTGAACAGGAACTTGCCCGAGAGCGTGCATGACACGGCAGTGGCAGCCACCAACATCCTCACCGATCCCTCTCCGTCTCCCGAGATTCGCTATGTGACCGAGTCCGTAGCTGGCCTCTGCAGGGATATCGAAGAGAAGAACAAGAAGCTCGACGAACTTTACATAAGAGACGAGAAGACCGCCCTGTACAACTACCGGCACTTCAAGGAGCACCTGATCATCGACGTGGAACGGGCCAAGCGGATCGGAGACCGGATCTCGCTGGCCATGATCGACATCGACTACTTCAAGCGCTACAACGACACCTACGGACATGTCGCCGGCGACAAGGTCCTTGCCAGGATCGCAGCCATCATCAGGGAGCAGTGCCGGGTGACGGACATCCCGTCGAGGTTCGGCGGCGAAGAGTTCGCCATCCTGTTTCCGAAGACCGAGCGAAGCATAACCATCGAGATATCGGAACGGCTCCGCCAGGTCATCGCGGCCGAACCGTTCGACCATGAACGGCGCCAGCCGGGCGGACAGCTCACCGTCAGCATCGGCGTGGCTACCTGGCCGGAAGACGCCGCAGACTGGTATTCGCTCATCAACAACGCCGACCATGCGCTCTATCAGGCGAAGGAGCATGGCCGGAACCGCGTCGTGGGCTACATTCCCACCGAGGAGACCGCAGAGCGTCAATGAAGGCCGAGCTCTATATCGCAAGAAGGTTCGCATTCAAACCGCGGTCGCTTTCACGCCCGACCTTCATCGTGATGGCCGCAGTGACAGGCATCGCCGTCGGAACGGCCGCCCTCATACTCACGCTCTCGATCGTCAGCGGTTTCGCCTCGATCATCGAGGGCAAGCTCATCACCTTCACCTCCCATCTTCAGGTCCGACAGCCTGACGACCGACTCTTCCCTGAAACCAGGCACGACCTTGAACTCCTGAAAGGGACCACGGGGATCGTTTCGGCTTCCCCTTTTCTCGAAATGAACGTCATGCTCAGGAGCCGGAAAGCGGCGACGGATGGTGCCGAAGCGGTTGTTCCGGCCGTTGTCAGGGGGATCACCCCGCAGGAGGCTGCGCGCTTCATCGGCAAGGGCGGGTCGTCCGGAACCTTGCAACGCGACGGCGGGGATGCGCTTCCGCTTCTTGTAGGGAAATCGATGGCCGAAACACTTGGTGTAAGGCCGGGGGACAGGGTCATGGTCGTGGGGATCGGCAAGGAGGATAAACCTTCGCACTCCATCAGTCAGAATACGATCGTCGGATTGCTCTCGAATCTCGATCTCGAAGTCGGCAGCGTAGCCGGGATCTACGAAACCGGCCTGACCGAAGGTTTCGACGACATCGTGGCCTTCGCCGACCTGCGGGCATTGCAGCAGCGTTACCATCCCGGATTGGTGAGCGGTTATGAAGCCAACGTCTCCGACCTTCGTGCACTGCCGTCGATTTCGGCTGATGCCGCAGGCAGGCTCGGCTACCCGTTTTACAGCTACACCGTCTATGAACGCTACGCCAACCTGTTCGAGTGGCTGAAGCTCCAGAAGAATGTCATGCCGCTCCTGATCATCACGATTACGGTCGTCGCCGTGTTCAACATCGTTTCGACCCTCTTGGTGCTGATCATCGAAAAAACGAGGGAGATCGGCATGCTTTCAGCCCTCGGGCTCGAACCCGGCCGCATCAGCGCCGTGTTCATGGTGCAGGCATTCATGATCTCGCTCGTGGGCATCGGATCGGGGAACCTGCTTGCCCTCGGCCTCTCACTTTTCGAACGGCGATTTCACCTCATCACCCTGCCCGAAAAGAGCTACTTCATCAAGCATGTGCCCATCCTGATCAATCCTGTCGACTATCTGACCGTTTCGATCGGCGTCGCCATCCTGACTCTGCTGTTCGCCTTCATCCCCTCACGGGTGGCCGCCTCGCTCAAACCAGGCACAGCCCTGACCGCACAATGATGAAAACAGGGTTCTGGATAGCCGGCCGTTACAGCTTCGCACGCAAGCGGTTCAGGGTCATCAACATCATCTCCGGCATCAGCCTTGGGGGCATCATCGTCGGCGTTTCGACACTGCTCGTGGTCATGAGCGTGCTCAACGGCTTCCAGCAGCTCTCCCGCGACCTCTTCCTGACCATCGAGAGCCCGGTGCAGCTCGTTCCGGTCAGGGGCCGATCGATGGCTGTCACCGATTCGCTGCTTCGTCAGGTCGGCAAGGTCGAGGGTGTCTCATCCGCCCAGCCGTTCGCCGAAGGTCAGGCGGTGTTCTCGACACGCAACAAAAGCGAGCTCGTAATGGTCAAGGGGCTGACCGGAGAGGCTCAGGAACGGCTCGTGCACGAGAAACGGCGTGCGATTCCGTATGTCACCGCCGGGAGCGTCGCCGTGGGCGAATCGCTCGCCTGGAGACTCGGACTCACGCCCGATGAGGAGGTCAGGATGTTCAGTCCTGAACTGATCTCCGTGGGTCTCCAGTCGCTTTCGCAACCGGAGCTGCTTCCGGCCCTGTCGCTTACCGACGCCAGGGTAGGATCGCTCTTCTCGCTCCAGAAGATTTTCGACGACCGCTACGTGCTCACTTCGGACGCCATGGCGAAAAGCGTCCTGCTGCTCGGGCAGGATCAGTATTCAGGGATCGACATAAGGGGTTCCCGTGGCTTCTCAGACAGCGACCTTGAAAGGAACCTCGTCCGCTGGCTCTCGTCGAACAGGCTCGGCGGCAGCATGAGGGTCCGGACGCTTGAAGAGAAGTACCAGGATCTCTTCGTGGTCATGCAGCTTGAAAAGTGGGCCAGCTTCAGCGTGCTCATGCTCGTCATCGTGGTCGCCGTGCTCAGCCTTACCGGATCGCTCGCCATGACGGTCATCGACAAGCGCCGGGAGCTCTTCTACCTGCGCTGCCTCGGCCTGGAAAGGCCTCAGTTCATGACCATTTTCATCGTCGAAGGAGGGTTGACCGGCCTGGTCGGCACTGCCATCGGCTCTGCCCTCGCATGGTGCATCTGCCGCGCCCAGGAGACATGGGGGTTCGTGCAGCTGCCCTCAAAAAGCGCCTTCATCATCGACGCCTACCCGGTCAGCATGCATGCGGGCGATTTCCTCGTGGTCGCACTTACCACCATCGCGCTCTGCCTCCTGGTGAGCCTCTATCCCGCCGGCCAGGCAGCCGCCATCGCCACCAGCCACTCCCTCGACAGCAAGAGTGAATAGTCGGCCATTATGGACCCGGACATCGAAAGTGGTTCACGACCACATCTTTCCGAGCTCATCCAGGCCCGATCTCCTGAGATCTTCAGGATTCATCAGGACTCGGAAAGTGCAGGAGGCCTCGAAGTTGAGGAACAATGGCTCCGCGAAGCACGGCATATCGGCGGGATCCTGAACGTCGACGACAAAGATTCCCCCTCGTTTACCCTCCTCTTCGGTAAAGTAGACCGTCTCCGGCTTGATCGCATCGAGAACGCGTTCGATGATCCCGCCGATCTTGCCGTTCCTGACGAGGGTGTGAATGGTTCGGGGGAAATTCGGCTCTCAATAACATTTCCATGTGAAGTTCTCCTTCCTGGTTGCACCATCCGAGGGAGGTACGGCTCACGTCTGGAGGGGGAGAGGCGCAGGTTGCAGGACCATCCCGTTACACTAAGATGTACGGTAATTCCGAACACATGAGGCTGTCGACCGGACAGGTCTTCGAAGGGCTGGAATGTGTCCCTTCTGGTAATAATCCCGGAAGGGATCCGGACGATTACAACTGCGAGTCGAAGGGGTGAAAATGCTCCTTGCCGCGGTTGCAGACAGGACAGCACCACTCGTCTGGAAGGCGTTCGAAGGGTACTCCGGGCCGAATGTCCGTTCCGAGGTCTCCTTCAGCCGGGTCGTAGATGTAGCCGCATTCAGCGCATATCCACGCCTGTAGGGGTGAAGACTTGAGTTCGCTCATGGTGGAGGGAATTGGGATTTGAACATGGGGCTGCCGATCAGAGCATTTTTCTGAATGCGATCATTTCCGACACGGTGAAGCCCTGGCTGGTGTAGAATCGATGCGCCTGCCTGTTGTCGGCGTCGGTCAGGAGCGTGATTCTGCCGAACCCCTGCTGTTTCGCCCAGTCGGTGGCAAACTCCATGAGCATCGAGCCTATGCCCTCATTGCGATGTCCCGGGTTCACCACCATATCTTCGAGAAGCGCTACTTTTCGCCCGAGCGCAGTGCTGACGGTGGTGAGCAGGCTGACCATGCCGATAATGGCGCCCTTTTTTTCACAGACGAACATCGTGCCGAGCGATGGGTTGCCGATGATCATTCCGAGACCCGTTTTCTGCGCGGTCGTATCCGGAGTGAACTCGTGTTCCTGGGCAAACAGTTCGCCGAGCAGACTTGAGCAGGCAGGGATGTCCTGTTCAGTGGCGATGCGGATGGTGGTCATGGCGATTGGCGGTTATCATGGTCTGTGCGGCTCGAGTTCCCCGATGGAGTATGGTATCAAAAAACCCGGACATAATCAACGGGGACCCGGTCGGGGGCGATCAAGCACGCCCTGGTGAACTTCTCTACTACAGAAGTTGTTAAAACAAGCGCTTGCAGCATCACGCAACCCATTACCCAGAGACCGACATGTTCAGGAAGCTCTTCCGTAAAATGCATCTGGTCCACGGACCGGAAACCGTATCCCAGGTCGACGTTCAGAAATACTGCGGCACCTGGTACGAGATCGCCGCCATACCAGGCCGTCAGGAGAAGCGATGCGAGAACACGAAAGCCGAGTACACCATCGAGCCGAAGCTAGGGAGGGTGCTTGTCAGGAATTCCTGCCGGCGTGGAGGCAGGGAGGCCTCGATCAGGGCCACGGCCGTGCCGGTTCCCGGAAGCGGCAACGCCAAACTGATCGTCACCTTTTTCCGGTTCATCAAGGCGGACTACTGGGTCGTCGGACTTGCGGATGACTACTCATGGGCCCTGGTCTCCAATCCTGACCGATCCCGCTGCTGGATACTCTGCAGGACGCCGTATCCCACCGAGACGCTCTACGGCCAGTTGATCGACCTGCTGAAGGAGAAGGGGATCGACACCTCAAAGCTTGTCAGGACGCCTCAAGGCTGATCCTCCGGGTGTTTGCGTGTTGGATAATGTCTCTTTTTGGGATATTTTAGCCACCGCACTACAAGTGGCTTGAGGATTATCTGATCATTACACATGCACGCATTCTGGCTCTCCCTTGCGATGATCTTCATCGCCGAACTCGGTGACAAGACCCAGCTCGTGGCGCTGACCCTGGCTACCTGCTACAGCACCAGGGTCGTGTTGTTGGGCATTTTCTGGGCGACGCTCGCCATCCATGTCTTTTCCGCCGGTATCGGCTGGTTCATGGGCGGGATGCTTCCAGGTGACTGGATCGCCTTTATTGCCGGAATCTCATTCATGGCCTTCGGGTTCTGGACTCTGAGAGGGGACTCCCTGGACGACGATGAATCGGGTGAGTGCAAGACCGGCGTCAATCCCTTCTGGCTGGTGTTTTCGACTTTTTTCATGGCAGAGGTAGGTGACAAGACGATGCTTTCGACGATCAGCCTTGCGACGACAAATCCGTTTCTTCCGGTCTGGATCGGTTCCACCATCGGCATGGTGCTGTCAGACGGCCTTGCCGTGATCCTCGGCAAGATGCTCGGAGCGAAGCTCCCCGAGAAGGCGATCAGTTATGGAGCCGCCGGCATCTTTTTCGTATTCGGCGCCTGGAACATGTATGAAGGGGGCCGACAGTTCAACCTTGCCATCTGGACGATCGCCCTGACGGTCGTAGCGGTAACCGGCATACTCTTCCTCAGAAAGCCTCCCCCTGATACCGGGCAGGGCGAAGCATAGGATTCAGCCCACTTCTCATTCCGGCATTTGCCAGGCCGGCACCATCGAGTTGCCACCGGACGTTGCCGGCGTCATGAGCCTCCAGTAAGGAAGCCAGCCAAGTGCGATCAGTTGCACCGTGATGTCGGTATGCCTGGGCGCGAGCTCTTCGGCTGTCAGAGCGGTCTCGGAGTGTTCCCATTTATCCGAGATCTCGTTGACGGCTTCTTTCAGTTCCTCTTCGAGGTCGCGCTGCTCTCTTGCCAGCTCTTCGATCACCTCCTGCGACTCTTCGATGTCGGCCCGGGCATTGGCGGTCATCCTTCGACGGTTCAGGGCGCTGTTAATGCTGCTGGTGCTTTTCCTGCCGAGAAAAAATCCGAGCATGGTGGTGCCCAGCCCTACGATTTCGCTGGTTTTCCTGTTCTGGTGCTCCTCTTCATCCCTGGTGAGCTCCCGCTGTTCGCCCCTGATTTTTTCCTGTATCCGTTCGAGACGGGGGGCGAATTTTTTCTCAAGGGCATCGACCTCCTGATCACGCTTTTCGCGGGCGGCCTGCTGAACACGAATGGTGAAATCCCTGTCTGATTCATTGCCGTGACGGAAAAGTCCAGTACCGGCATGGACTGAAAGATGGAAGCGCGAAGTCTGATAGAGCCAGTTTGCCAGCGACTGAGATGAGGATGAAATCTGACGCGTATCGATAAAGCTTTCCGGCGGAACGCCGAATCCCACGGCTCGAGGGTCCGGTTTTTCGGACATGCTTTCGCCTGATATGGCAAGTTGTTCGCTTTTTTCCCAGGAGAGCGCGCCTGCATTTCCGGGCTCCATGCAGGCGAGCACTATCCGGCTCGTTTCGTTGATAGCCCGTTTCCTGTCGGCAAACACCACCGAAGCCATGCCGATAAGCGCGGGTTCATAGACAAGCTGCGCGGAGGGAGGGCCCGACGCATTCATGATCGGGATGAAGAGCTGTTTGACGGAGGGGGCGAGCCCCGGAGCCTGTGCCGTAAATCCGAAGGGTAGCGCGGGTTCAGTGGTGGAGTTCTCGTCTGAAGTCACCCTCCGTGCCGTTACGGCCGCCGTCGAGGGTTCCTGTCGGACTTTCATCGGATCCATGAGTTTTTTTATCTGGGGCCTGGTCATCGGTCCGGAAAGAAAGCTCATCGCCCAGCGGGTCTGGAAAACGACAGGGCGCTCTTCATGGACGTTGTGCATCAGGAATATCCTGTTGCCGAGCTGGCTGATAAGCCCATCATAATCAACCGAACCTCCCGGGCCTCCCGCTTCGGAGATGGCGCTTTTCAGTCCCTCGAGAACCCGTTCCTTGTCGCGCTCGGCCTGCAGTTTGCCGATGAACCAGGTGCCGGTGTTGGTCAGCGCCTTGTAGTCGAGGTCGACCGGGTTCTGGGTGACCAGAACGCAGCCGACACCAAATGCACGGGCCTGCTTGAGGAGGGTCAGGAGGGGGCGTTTTGATGGGGGTTCTGCTACCGGGGGCAGATATCCGAACACTTCGTCGAAGTAGAGCAGCGCCCGCAGGCTCGAGGTGCCTGACTGTGCTCTGGTCCAGGTGAGCACATTTTCGAGCAGCAGCGTCACGAAGAACATTCGCTCGCTTTCGGAGAGATGGGCCAGATAGAAAATGCTATTCCGGGGCTTGCCATCGGCGGTGAAAAGCATGCTGTCGATATCGAGAGGGTCTCCCTTGAGCCAGCTCTGGAAAGAGGGTGAAGCCAGGAGAGCGTTGAGCGACATGGCGAGTTCAAACCGATCCTTCTCGGGGAAGAAGGTGTTGATGTCGAACACTCCCAGCTGGCGAATCGGCGGTTTCTGGATCGAAGTAATCAGGGTGGCCAGATCAAGATCCTGCCCCTGTTTCCAGTAGTGTTCGAAAATTGACGCCAGCAGAATGGATTCGCGGCTTCTGACCGGATCAACCTGAAGGCCGGCCAGGCCAAGCAGGGCGTTGACCGTGCCGCTGATGCGTTCCCGGATGGTTTCCGCATGTTCCTCGAAGTCCAGATCGGGGGAGGCCAGACTGCCCAGAATACTGACGGGAATGCCGGTCTCGGAGCCCGGCGTGTATATGGTGAATTCGCCCGATTCGTGCAGCAGCCTGATCCGTTCAGCCCCTATGCCCCAGTCGGCCAGTCCGTTTTTCCATAGTTCGGAGGTCTCCCGGGCCAGCTCCTCGGGACTTTTTCCCTTCCTGCGGGCGTCGTCCTCGTTCATCCAGGGCAGGAAATCTTCGGGCAGCAACTCGGGGAATTGCAGCAGCAGGTTGGTCATGTCACCTTTAGGGTCGACAATGATCAACGGCACCCGGTCGAGGGCGGCCTCTTCGAGCAGGCCTATGCACAGTCCCGTTTTACCGCTTCCGGTCATGCCGACGCAGACCGCATGGGTGGTAAGGTCCCTTGCGTCATAATTCAGGGGAACTTCAAGACGTTTTCCGGTCGAAAGATCATATTCCGCGCCGAGATAAAACGAGCCGAGACGCTCATCTATGGTTTGCATAGCACGTGGATTATCGTTGGAGAGCTGTAAATTACGGGTATTGCGAGATCATGACGCTCCAGGTACATCGGGAAAACCTCTTATTCATAAATTAGCCATCGCCATGATCTTTTCAAGGCACTCTTTCCGATTGCCGCTCCGTCGCAAGTTTCCTGAACAAACACTTCTGGACAAGCAATTGTCGGGCAACCGACCGCTGCTCGAAATCGAAAACCTCTCGTTCGCCTATGACGGGTCCGATTCCCCCGTCCTCGAGCATGTCAGCCTGTCAGTCCGCGAACAGGAGTTCGTCATGATACAAGGGATCTCCGGATGCGGTAAATCAACGCTACTGAGACTTCTCTGCCGTCTCAATGCGCCATCATCAGGGAAGATGCTGTTCAGAGGGCGGGACATTACGGAACTATCGCCACCCTTGCTTCGATCGATGATCTGTTTTGTGGGCCAGCTCCCGCAGATGATCGACGCTTCGATTCTGGACAATCTTCTCCTGCCGTTCTCCTACGCGGCAAACAGCCAGAAGGAGCCACCGCCAAAGTCGATGCTGATCGACATGCTCCGGAAGTTTTACTTGCAGGATCTTACTCTCGAACAGTCGGCGGCCAAGCTCTCGGTCGGCCAGAAACAGCGGCTGGCCCTGATGCGAGCGCTCCTTCCAGGTCCCGAACTGCTCCTGCTCGACGAACCGACCTCGGCGCTCGACCGGGAGAGCGCAGCGATGGTGTTCTCGATCATCGAACGGCTGAACAGGGATGAGGGGAAAAGCGTGATCACGGTCACGCACAGCGACTATGCGCCGGCAAGTCCAAATACGAAACGGTACCTGCTCCGCAACCGAAAGATCGAACCGGCATGAACGAAATCGTGGCTATACCGCTTCCGCAACTCCTTCTGGCGCTGCTGTTCATCGTCATCGCCCAGACGACATCCATGGTCTGGCACCTCGGTTTGAACCGGGATATCGCCGTGGGGACGCTCCGTACGATTTCCCAGCTCTTTCTCATGGGCTATGCCCTGACCTTCATCTTCAGGGCCGAAAGCCTGCCGCTCACTATCGGCATCTTCCTGGTGATGGTCATCTCGGCAGTGTTCATCATAAAAGGGCGGGTGAAGGAGAGGGAGGTGCCCTACATCGTGCCGACGCTGCTGACCATGGTCCTGTGCTATTTCGTGACAGCCCTGTTCGTGTCCCGCGCGGTCGTCGGGGTGACCCCATGGTGGGAGCCGCGCTACTTCATACCGACTGCCGGCATGGTGATCGGTAACTCGATGTCGGCGCTCGCCATCTCGATCGAGCGCCTTTTTTCGCAGATGCGGCAGCAGCGCGACCTCATCGAGATGAAGCTCTGCCTCGGAGCTGATTATCGTGAAGCGAGCGAGGATATTTTCAGGAGCGCGGTGAAGGCCGGAATGATCCCGTCGATCAACGCCATGATGGGAGTCGGCCTGGTCTTTCTGCCCGGCATGATGTCCGGTCAGATCCTGGCCGGCGCCGATCCCCTTATCGCCATACGCTACCAGATCGTGGTGATGTTCATGCTGGTCGGTTCGACGGCGATCAGTTCCATCATCGTAATGCTCATCATCCGCCGCCGTTGCTTCGGCAGCGGTGAGGAGCTTCTACTGACGCCGCGCTGAAAAACGGGTAAAGAGAAGGATCACGATGCCGATGGCGATCATGATGAAGCAGAGCACCTGACCCATCGAAAAGCTGAGGAACACGAACCCGAGTTGTGCATCCGGCTCCCGGAAGAACTCGATGAAAAAGCGGACGAAACCGTACCCCACCAGATAGAGGCCCGAAAGGAACCCGACCCAGGGGGACTTTTTGCGGATCGACCAGAGCAGCACGAAAAGTACGACTCCTTCGAAGAAGGCTTCAAAGAGTTGCGAAGGATAGCGAAGGCCGGTACCTGGCGCCATGGGAAAGTACATGCCGATGGCCGAGGTGGTCACGCGACCATACAGCTCGCCGTTGATGAAGTTGCCCAGACGGCCGAAGGTGTAACCGAGCGGCACGGCGGGGATGAAAAGGTCGATGGTCTCGAAGAAGCCCTTGCCGCTTCTGCGGGTAAACAGAGCCATGGCGA